>Ga0247608_10001754_pt1 | contig 28908 bp, 37 predicted proteins | sample 176DNAGHGlowgp2_FD_193490 | JGI IMG/M metagenome (GOLD analysis project Ga0247608, IMG submission 193490) | Sheep rumen microbial communities from Palmerston North, Manawatu-Wanganui, New Zealand - 1766 DNA GHGlow gp2 | ecosystem: Host-associated > Mammals > Digestive system > Stomach > Rumen ... | reverse complement strand
ATATTGATGATATAGGAGTTACATAGTAATTCTTATATTTTTTTTAAATTTTTTTCAAAATTGACTTCAATTTGAGGTATATTATAGTAGAAGGGATTAATATTAAAATATGAAAATAGTTTTATTATGGAGGTATATATGGAAATTAAGTATATTACAAAAAATTTTGAATTGTTGAATAGTATAGAGTTTAGTAATGTTTATATAAATCGATTTTTTAGGCAAATGGTAGATTTTATAAGAGAAGAGAAAATTTATAGATTGCAAAACAGTATACAAGATGATGAAGAATATGGTTATACTGTAGAATATCATAATCTATTAAGAGATTTAAATATAGAAGTAACATCAGTTAGTTTAAGTGATTTAGGTATTTTATATGAAACTTGTTCGGATATTTTAAGTGCATCAAAATATTGTGGTTATAATATCACATTTGTAGCTTGTGACCAACAAAAAAGAAGTAGATATAATATAATAGGTAAGGTGGTAATAAGAATTATGAAGGATGATAATTGGAGAGGTAAGATAAAAATAGATAATACAAGTATAACAAAGAGTCTTGAGAATAATTTTATAGATATATGTAAGCAGGCATATGCTATTGATAATAAATATGATGTTACAAATATTTATGAAATGTGTATAATTGACCCTAAAACAGCCGAGTATGATTGGTCTAAATCAATTGTTAAACAATTTATAGACAGATATATATTGTTGAAATCTGATACTAGTTATTTTACAAATAAAATAATTAAAGATTATTCACAGACCAATTTATTTAGTAATAATAAAGAAAGTGAGGTGAAGACTGTGGAAGAGGCTAAAATTATTAAAGATAAACATTGTAAGTATTCTGATGCAATGCATAATTATGCTTGTAATTTATTTATGGATAGTTATCTTAGTATTTTGGAAGAGGAGTATCGTAAATTAAATCACACTGTTTCTAAAAAATTTTTAATGACTCAAATTAAAGAGCCCCTAGTAAATACTGTATTAGAGGGTTTTAGTGCTGAAATTGGAGACCGTGTAGAATTGGCTTCACAATCTATTTGGGGATGGGTTAGAAAATTACCGGAATTTAGAAAATATGCTTATGGTGAAGGTATAATTGAGCCTGAAACTCAATATCCAATAGAAGAGGTTGTAAATAAATTAGAAGATAATTCTGCTGATGATGTTGTTACTACCATTAAGATGCAACCTGAAACATCTGAGATAGAAAATATTGTTTCAACGGTGGAAGATACACAAGAAGATGTTGTTGATGATAGAGCACTATTTTATAGGTTTATAGTATCTGTAGATATTAAAGTATATAGAAATAAATTATTCGGACATAAATTAGAAATAGTACATTATAAAGATAGTAATGTAATTGCTCAATCAGAAGATGCCGCTTGGGTACAAGTAGAAACACGTATATTATCTAATTTTTCATCATTGAGGACATTAAAAGTTGAGCCAGATGCGACAACAAAACAGATAATTAATACGGATGAAGTTTATTGTAAATAGTTAATTGATAATAAATAATTGCACTGGTGTTGTTACCAGTGTTTTTATGTATTAAAAATTTAAATTGAGGTATTTACAAATATAAAAAATTGTGATATAATTTTTTTGAATTTAAGTTAATTACATATATTAAATATGGTATATGATATTAAATAGTTTATTTAAGGAAAGGAGAGGTGTAATTTTGAATACTATTAATTTACACAAACAAGATATTCTATGTCCAGATTGTGGTATTAATTATATAGATGAAGAAAGATATACTAATTATAAGAAGTGTATTTCTTGTGCTAGAAGAGAAACACTAGCTTCTACAAAAAATTTACCATATATTAAGTATATAGAATTACCACCAGAGGAAAAGGTTAGGTTAGAAAAACAGAGAGCTCAAAATAATGCTTGGGCAAGAAAGAGAAATAATAAGGATGTTGATGATAAATCACAAAATATAAAAGTAGTAAATACATCTATTGAAAAAGTGCCAATGGAGGAAAAACGTACAAATGAACGTATAGTTAAAGAATTTTTAATTTACAAGAATTATTTAGATATGTCTTATGTATCTATTAAAACAACTGAATTATATGGGCAATATTTAAATTTTTGCAGTACAAAAAAATATGGCATAATGTCAAGAACTGTTTTTTATAATATTTTATTAGATGTTTTTGGGTTTAGTAGAAAAATGTCAAATGGATGTAATTATATATATAAAGGAGAAAAATCTAATAAATCTGTAAAAATAGAGACTATACAAAAACCTAATGTAACAATAATTAAACCGAAAAAGACGAAGATTAAAAAGAGGGTAAATCAAGTATATACAGATGATATAGTATCAGCTATACTGGAGTTATCTAGTACAGATAAAACTGTTACAGAATTACGAAATGAAATTGTGGAGTTATTTCCAGATGCAAATATTACTACAGCTAATTTTAATAATATTATAGTAAGAAAGCAAGTACCTCACAAACCTTTTGATAGGCGTGAAGCTAGAAAAATTGTAATTAGTGACGCTGAATATGAAAAACTAGAACCAATAGCGAATGTTGAAATAGCTGATAATACAGAAGTTAAATCAGTATCAAAAGATAGTACAGTAGATGCAGATGGTGACCCAATAAGATTAGTGCCAATAAAGGGTGAAGTAGTATCAGTATTAGATGAAAGATTTAAAAAAGACAAATGTCGCAATCCACTAAATTATACTATTAGTGATTATATTAATATGTTAGAGATGTTTGATTATCTATCAAATCATATAGATACACTAATAAAGTTTAGAGACAGGCAGTTTAGTATAGTAAATGATTATCAATTTGATATAGTTCACGAAATGGAGAATGAATTGGCTGATGATGGTGATACATATTTTCAGGATAAGATGTATGTATTAAGAGATTATAGGCGTTATATGGAGATTGATTATAAAGCGTTAAATGTGATGAAACCATTAATTAATACAATGAAAAATGGTATAAATCCAAATAATCCTGTTGAAAAGTGCATTAATTCGTTGAAGCAATTAATACAAACAAATGGACAGCCAAAGTTTGTACCAAGAGTAGATGTGGGTATGGCTAAAAAATATGATTGGGCATTATTGCGTAATTCATTTAATAAAAGAATTGTAGAAACAATGGGAGACACTTTAGAGGGTACAGCTTCAAAAGATGAACAAAAAGAGCCTGAAGCAAATTTACAGGAACAATTAATGCAGATGGAGAAAGACTTGAGGAAGGATAATGCAATAGAAACTAAAGAGGATATACCAATATCAGTAAGAATGAATGCTAATTTAAGAAGGTTAAAATCTAATGTTGTTTTATCAGAGCAACAAATAAAATCAGGATTTAATGTATACAGAGTATCTTGTAAAATAAGTGGCGGTGGATATGGTGTATTTAAAAATTGGTTTAAGGATTATGCTAGTATAAAAGAGGATATAGCAATGGATTTTGCAAAACAAGAACTGGCTAGATTAAAGGCAACTAATAAAGGAATACTAGTTACAGATTTATCTTGTACAAAAATATTAGATAATGAATAAATGGTAGTGTAAGTAGAATATGATATTTAATATGTTTATATCATTCAGATATATGGAGGTATCTAGGTGGAGCAAAAACTATTTACAATAAATGAGCTCGGTAAGTTAAGTTCAAATAATGTTGTTGAATGTAAATTTGTAGAGGCAAGTAGAATTAATCTTGATGCAAATAAGGTGTTTAAAGAATTGGTTAAAATTGATATGTCCAGTGTTGGTGGTATACAGCCTGAATATGTTTGGGAATATGCTAAGTATCATACGGACTCTGAATTACATAAAGGTGTGGATTGGGATATTAATAGTGCGGCAAAAAAATATCAATTACAGCAAATTCATCAGATTATATACAATTTAAGAGTAGTAAAAGTAAGAGCATTAAATTCTGATGATACAAGTATGTGTATTAAAGTTAATTTTCAACCATATACTCATTTATCAACGTCTAAGGGATATGACTCAACATTTAGAATAGTTAGTGATGTTGAAAAATATGAACAATTAAAACGAGATGCCTATAGAGATTTATTACATTGGCAACAAAAGTATTTAGGTATAGTTGAATTAAAAGAAGTATTTGAAGCTATAGATAAATTACAAATTTAGTCATATTTGGTGGAGGAGGTCGGTGTTTTGGTAAGTTTTAATTTAATATTATGGGTTCATTTGTTATCGTGTGGTGTAAATTCAATTAATGTATTTTGAATTAATACAAGGTTAATTTATGGTGGGGTACATTAGTACCTCATAGAGCATATAGATAATATATGTTGTATGAGATATTAATATATCTAGGTAGGTGGTGGTGTTTATATATTGTGCGGTAGTGTTATGTGTTTTAGATTGATTTTTAGTGCTGTCGTGTTGAGTGCTTAATATATTTAAAAGAAGATACAAATAAGTATCTTCTAATGTGAAATAGTTTATAGTAGAAGATATTTTATATATCTTGGTAGGTGGTAGGTGTTGTTTTGGAATTTTGTAATTTAATGTTATTTAATTTTATTTGATGTGACATATTGTATTGTTTGTTGCATTAAACTATAAAACACTTACAAAATGGAGAAGATACAAATAGGTATCTTCTAGTGTAAATTATTTCATATTAGAAAATACTTATAGGGTATTTTGGCAGGTGGTAGGTGTTAATTTACTGTGACGTGGATTAATGTGCAGCAAAGTAAAACGTTGTGACAAACTGTAAATGAGGTACGATTAGTATCTCTTGGAGGATATTAAAAGTTGGTATTTTGCAAGAGATATTAATTTATCTAGGTAGGTGGTGGTGTTACTGTCGAGCTGGGTAGTTTTATGTTGTTTAATGCGTTTTTGGGTGAGTTCCAGTAAAGTTCGATGATTTAATCGGGGGTTTAATGCCCCATAGAGTATATTAAATTATAATATATTGTATGGAGCATTAAATTAAGTAATGAAATATACTAATAGATTTGTAAGTGTGTCTGTTTAGTAAGTAGTGAAAAGTTTATTGTATCTAAAAATATTTTATAAGGAGGTAGTTGTTATGGCTACAAAAAAAGAAGATAATACAAAAGAAGTACAATTTGTAAATAGATGGAAAAGTTTAGAGGTTACAGTTAAAGGTTTATCACCATTAGCAATGCAATGTAGACCAATATCTGTAATTGATAATTTAAGAAGAAAGGATAATGGATTACCACAAATTAAGTATAAATCATCTGATATGAGAAGATTTATTGATAGTATGCATTGGATAGATGAAACTATAAAACCTGATACATTGAATGATAATTATGATGATGAGTATTATAAAAATGAGTTAGCTAGATTATTGCAAGAGGAAAAAGAAACTGGAAAAGCACTTTTTTATATACCTTGTGAAGCATTTAAAGAAAGTATATGTAAAGGTGCATATAGAAGTGGTTTAACTAAAAATTTAGTTGACCCAAGAAGTTGGTTTATAATTAGAGGGGATAAAGCACCTATAACATACTCAACAGTAGATATGGAGTGTGTTCCAACAATTAATAAAAATGCAAAGGGTGCAATGGTTGTTTCTGTATACTCAAAATTTAATGATTGGGAAACTAAATTAAATTTAGATTATAATGAAGCACTAATTTCTGCTGAGAATCTAGTAGCAATGATGTGTGCATCTGGTTTAGCAGTAGGAGTGTTAGCTAGAAGAACTGAATTAAGTTTTGGTAAATATGGTACATATACAGTAACAGAAGCAAGAAAATAATTTTTTTTTAAATTTTTTTCAAAATTGAAGTTAATTTGAGGTATATTATAGTAGAAGGATAAATTGGCTAATAGAGTTCCTAAATTTCGACTGGTAATCGAGGGGTCGTTGGTTCGAGTCCAACCGAGTCGACAAGAGCCCTCATATGAGGAAGCCTGTGACTCGTAGCTCAGTTGGCTAGAGCACTATATTACTCTTCGCCTATATTATTCTTAATAAAAGGGATGGGCTGTGGCTAAGGGTGTTCCTTAATTAGCTCAGTAGAGCATTCAAATTTGGATTGAAAGTAGTATTACACCTCGCCACAGACAATAATTAATAATTTAAGATGTCTAATGCAGTTCCTAGTTTAATGTAAAATTCCAACAGTTTGTTATAGGTTCGAGTCCTATCTATGTACTTATGTGCATAGTAGCTCAATTGGTAGAGCAACTGTCTACAAATTTACTGCTCGACATCAATTTAATGGTAAGTCTAATGGAGTTCCTTATTTATTTGGAAGATTGATTATCTTAAAAGCGGTGGTACTCTACGGGGTACTTCCGCTGATAAATGATACTCCTCGACTTACTTTATTTTATTTTATAAGGTGGTGTTTGATATGGAGAAATGGTTTAAAAGAATAGTGTTTATCTTTATATTTATACTTGTATTTTATTTTGCATTTCAAACAGGTAGATTAATTATGGTAGACATAAGATTAAGGAAAACTCAGCAGAAATTGGATGAAGTGCATAAGCAAGTTGAAGATATATATGAAAAATATGATATAAAAAATGAGTTAAAAGAAAGTGAGGTAGTCTATGAATTTAGAGCAAATTAAAGCAGAATTAAGATTATTTAAGGCATATACAGATGATACAAAATTATCTGGTGTGGGTATAGTAAATCAAGATGCATTAAAAAGTGGATTATTGATAGTAGATATTTGTTCTGATGAAGTATTGGCATCAGCAGTAGAATTATATGGTATAAAACCGGAGGAATGGAACCAAACTTTTCATAAATCATTTCAAACGGTAATAGATACACCAATAGAAGTATTAGTAGCACAACAGTTAATACATTATTTTACAACATATGGTTTAGAGGATTTAGGTCTATATAATGAGGAGTTGGTGTATATACCAAAGGAAAAATTGGATATACCGGAGTTAGCAGATGATATAAAATTAATTCCAATAAATAAAATAACAGAAAGAGATTTAGGTGATAGGATATTAAGTTTATTGTCCAGTGGTGTGGCTTTATCTAAACAGACAGTAGAAGATATAATGTTATTATCAGATTACATAGATAAAGAAAAATTTGATGAAATTAAAAATAAAGAAATCAAAATAGCACTATATGATAAATATAATATAGTACCTAAAAATAATATGGATTTTCTAAGATATTTAGTATATAAATTAACAGATAGTACAATGTTAATAAAAAGTAATGATATGATAAGAGTATTGTCAAATTGTGATAAGGAAAAAGCTTTGAAATTATTAAAATCATATGTTGGTAAACCATATGGATATAAGAAGTTGGGTGAAATATTTTTAAGTGAAAATGAATTATTTGTAGCTATTAAAGCACATAATGTTGAGAATAAGGTACATAAAGAGTTAAATCACATTATAAATCGTATTAGAAAGGAAGCTAATAAAAGTCGTAAAAAGATAGGTTACGATGTTTTAGATAGATTAACTTCTATATATGGATATGATAAAGTAAGTGGTGATTTTATATACAATCCTTGGTTTAAAAAAGACGTGGCTGAAGCTACTTTAACACAGGTAAAATTAAATCAAGGAGAGCTGATAAAAAAACTAGATGATGTAACAATATTTAGAGAAATACGTATATTAAATGCGATAGCATATAGATTAAATAAATTTGGTGCCTATGATAAGTTTAATGATGATGCTGAGTATTTAGGTAATTATAAATCAATTTTATATAAAATTAGAAATGGTAAATCTTATGCAGATGAGTTTGTATTTGAAAAATCATTATCAAAAATAACTGCTCAACAACAAGTATATGATTTAGTTGAAAAACATTTAGTAGATAGACTAAATAAAATTTTAAAAGATAAATATGTATATATACCTGATGGTATAGATTATAAAGCTCCTACGTCTGAAAAACAATTTATAGGAAATATACCTGTAGGCACTACAATAGTATTACCGAGAAATAATAATATGGTTATAGGAGTACATTGGAAAAATTTAGATGAAGAAAGAGTAGATTTAGATTTACACGCAATAGGCTCAGATGTACACGTTGGCTGGAATGCTTCATATAGGGCGACAAATATAGTGCATAGTGGGGATGTGACTGATGCACAATTACCAAATGGAGCTACAGAGTGTTTGCTAGTTAGACCAAATTTAAAAGAAACAACTTTTGTAGTCAAATTAAAGAATTTTACACACAATAGATTAGATGTGCCTTATGAATTTATAATAGCGAGTACAACAGATGATAGCATATCAAAAAATTATACAATAAATCCAAATGATGTATTAGTTTCAATAAATACTAAATTTGATTATGACTCTAAATATAATGATAGACCAGATATAGATATTGCATATGTAACTATAACAGAGGATAATATAAAATTAGCTTTTGTTAATACAAGTACAGATAATAGTATTGCTGGATTTAGAACTGATGTAAGAGATATGGTGGTTAGATATGCTGAGGCATATCCATCAACACAATTATCATTGCGAGATATAATTAATATGGCTGATTGTAAATTATCAGATAAACCTATTATATCAGATTTAGAGGAAGTAAAAATACTAAACGATAAGGGCGAGGAAGAAATATTATATAAAAAGGTAGAGAAGAAAGTCGATTTTGATTTATCGCTTCAAAATATAACAAAAGATACAATATTAAGTATGTTTATGGAGGCATAATATGAAGTTTGGTAAATTTGAGATTTCTAATTATTTTATAGGTGCTGTAACACTAATTATAATATTATATATAGTATTGTATTTTACATATGAGCTAGAAAGATTAAAGGAACAAACAAAACAACTTGAGTTACAAAAGAGCATAATTATGGTACAGAAAGAGGGTGGTACCGGTGAGTGAAGGTGATTATATATTACACGTATCAGCGTCTTCTGTGCCAACAAAGGTGGCTACAGCTATAAGTAGGAGGTTTAATTCGGATTATATTAACTTCGGTAATGATGCTTTAGTAGAAATACAAGCAATAGGACCAAATGCAATTAGTAATGCAATGACATCAGTAGTATTGGCTAGAGACTTTTTAGCACCAACAGGGGTAAATTTAATTTGTGTGCCAGCATTTGGTAAGTTTAATACAAAATCAGGTGAGGTTAGAAATGGTTTAAGATTAATACTTAGATTGGAGGGCAGATGATATGTCTAAATATACGATAATATCTAAGAGTTTAAGGGGAAATAGAGAAAATCAGGTATGTACAGTATATTATCAAGTAAAAGGATATGGTGCTACTAGGTTTCAAACAGATTTAATCTATCTTAATTTAACAGATGAGTTAGGACCTAGATATGTATATTTATCAGATAGGATAGGTAAGCATATAGAAACAGATGAAGATAAAGAGGTGTTTTTACAAGAAGTATATGAGTATCAAAAAGGTGGAGGATATAGAAAAACACATCCAATAATAATGACAAATGTAGAAGTTTTACAAAAGGAAAAACGTGAACTAAAGGATAGGTTATTAAGTATTGATAGTGAAATATATAAGGCTGAAAACGAACTTAGAGAACTAAAATATTCAAATTATAGAGATGATATAGATTATATGTCCTTAGGTAAGTACACTGATAAATTAAAGGAAGCTTTACTTCCAGATGATAGATATTATATAAAATTAGTGCAACATATTTGGGATGGTATTAAATTTGTTGTGATGGATAAAGAATTAGATAAAGCTGTACAAATTGGTATATACAATATAGATAAAGGAATAAAATTTAGAGATTTAGAAAGTTATGAAATAGATATATAGGTGTATAAATATATACACCTATATTTTATTGAAAATATCATATTTACATATATTAAAAATGGTTGACAAAAACCGAAAAATGTGGTATAATGATAATAGGGGAATTATGTAAAACATATGGGAATTGTGAAATGATAATAGAACATTTTTCGGGAGGAGGTAATCATATGGCTAGGAATAAAAGAGTAGTATCAAGAAAAGAGTATACTTGTAATGTGTGCGGAGAGAAAATAGAAAAGGGTGTAGAGTATGTAAATGTGTGGAATTATTATTCTAAATGGAAAGTACATACAGAGTGTTTTAGAAAAACACCTAGAAGCAGATGGGAAAGTTCTGAGTATACAGGTCAAGTATATGATATACAAGATGATTGGTATAAGTATCAAGATATGGAGGCAACAATATCAAATGTAGAAGACTTATTAGATGATTTACAGAGTAAGTTTGATAATATGCCAGAACAATTAGCAAGTGGCAGTTTAGTAGAAGAAAGAATAGATACAGTTACAGAGGTTTTAGACGAATTAAATTCTATTTATGATGAGTATGAGCAATTAGAGGAACTAGATGAAGATGCAACTGATGCTGAAAAAGAAGATTATGAAAATGAAAAAGATGATATTATAAGCAGATTTGGCGATGAGCTAGATAATTTATTATATTAAAGGAGGTATATGATATGAAAGAGTTAACATTAGCTGAAAAGTTATTTAAAAAGTTAAGTAAAAAGGAAAGAGACAGAGTAAAATTAGAGCAGAAAAAGGCTGAGATTGAAGCTCAGGCTAAAGACAGTAAATTGTTAGCAGAATATTTAGATGTATTAACACAATTAACAGAACAGAATAAATTAGTAAAAGAAGATTTAGAACCATTAAGAGTAGCAATGCAGGCAGAAGGTAAAACAACAATGGAAGATAAGGCTGTTAAAGTAACAACTAAGAAAGATTATATTAAAACAGTAATTGATACTAAATTATTTTATGAAAATTTTAAACCAACATCTAAGACTTACCAAAAAGTAGTAGTAGAGCAAGCAGTTAAAGGAAGCATTAAAGTAGAGGATAAATAGGAGGTGGATGATAGTGGCTAGATATAAAATAGGTTTTAGTCCTAAATATGAACCATATCAAATAGAAGATGAATATACAGTATATTTCGATATGAAACCAGTAGGAGGGCTTCCTTGTCAAATGATTGTGTTTTCATCTACAGATATAAAGGAGTGTATAAAAAAGCAAAAGGAATTAAATACTGACCTAAAGAAAAAGACTAAATAATTTGGGGGTGATTTATATGAAGAAGTATTTGAACGAAAATAGTATAGCATATTTAAAAGATTTACAAAAAAGGGTAGCATCAGAGGATTTTGAAAAATTAGATAAAATTATAAAGGATTTAGAGACATTATTAAATAAATATACTAATAACACAAATGTAACAAAACAGGTGATTTTAGAAAGAAGGTTATACGACAAATATTATTCAAGAGGGCATAAATATGTGCAACATAGTTTTAATGCTAGGGTAACGAAAATAAAAACAGCATTGGGTAGAGGTGATTATACAAGAGCTATCAAATTATATCAATCGTTGAAGGATGATGCATTATTGTCAGATGTTGATAAGAATTATAGAGTAGAATATGAAGAAGCATTAAAATTATTTACACTGGAGGAATTAAATCATTTAGGGGGTGATTAGTATGATTATAGTGAAATTACATATAATGATGGTAATGGATTATTTTATTACTAATTCAAGAATATTACCCAAATTTATCAAGAATTGGCATAATAAAAAATTGATTAAATACTTAGATGAGATGAACTAGATGATGACTATTTGAAATAATAGTCATCTTTTTTATGCAGTAAAATATTATTAGAGGTGGGCGATATGGTAGAAATATATTATTTTGAGTATCAGTATTATGACAGGAGGCATTATCTAAAGAGTAGAAGTATTGCTAAGCATAATAAATTAAAAGCAATGGAATATTATAAAGAATTGAAATTAAAAATGCAAAATAATGAACAAGGCTCTCCAATAGAATTGCCACACGTAACAGTTATTAGGAATGGGGAAGCAAAAATGGTTGATGCTGAGAATGAATTAGTTTAAAATAAGAGATAATACTCTTATTTTTTATTTTAATTTATATATTTACATATATTAAATATTATGATATAATTACGTGGAATTGAGGTAGATAATATGGTTATAATAGAGTTTGGAAGAGCTGAAACACAGACTTTAGATAAGAATAGTTTGTTTTTAAAATTTAGTGGTAGTGACTTTGCTCAAAATATAGATAGAATTAAAAAATATTGGAATAGAAAATATTTGCCACAGTCAAAAGAATGGGAAGTGCCTTTTAGTTGTTGGGAAGAAATAAAGCAATTATTTAATGACTCTCAAGTTATGTATATAAATGACCCACCTAAAGCTAAAATTATTACCAGTGATGATATAATAAATGGTATGGATTTTAATGGGTACAATTTATATGACTATCAGTTGGAGGGTGTTAGATATGGACTAAACCATCATAATTTTCTATTATTGGATGAACAACGGATTAGGTAAAACACTTCAGATATTAGTGTTGGCTAGATATAAAAAATTGCATCAAGGATTAAAACATTGTTTAATTATTTGTGGCGTTAATTCATTAAAATTTAATTGGCAAAGAGAGGTATCTAAATTCTGTAAAGATGAGAAAGCAATAGTTTTGGGAACTAGAATTAATAGTAAGGGCAAAGTAGTATCTACTACTGTAGAGGAAATGAAACAACAAATTGATGATGTGCCAGAAGAGTTCTTTTGGGTAATGAATATGGAGCGTATAAGATTAAATTCAGCAGATGCTAAAGCTGAAACAGGGGTTGTACATCATTTAAATAAATTAATAGCATCAGGTGAATTAGGTATGGTTGCTATAGATGAGATACATAAAATAAAATCTATAACAAGTAGCACAGCAAAGGGTATACTAGCTTTAGACCCATCTATGAGTAAGGTAGGTATGACAGGTACATTATTGGTAAACAACCCATTAGACCTATATTGTCCAATGTCTTTTATAGGTTTATTAAATTATAGCAAGTGGGCATTTGATAATAAGTTTGTAATAAAAGATGAGTGGGGTAGACCTACTGGTTATCAGAATATGGAAGAGCTACATAATATATTATATAAAAGTAGTTTACGTAGGACAAAAGACTTATTAGATTTACCTGAAAAGAATATTAAAGATGAATGGTTATCATTTTCTGACGATGAATGGAAAGTAATGAATGATTTAATACACGGGGAATATGGAGGTAGATATTTAGATAAAATAGAACCAGTTTTTGATACAGTTGCAATGATAACAAGAATGCGACAAGTAACAGTTACAACAGATTTAGTATCATCAACGCATTTTGAAAGTACAAAGTTTAACAGATTAAAAGATATATTAGAAGAAGCTAGATTAAATGGTCAGAAAGTATTAGTATTTTGTCCATTTACACAAGCATTAGAATTAGGATTAGATTATTGTAGAGAATATCAACCTAAGTTAATAAAGGGTGGTATGGGTTCAAAGGTACAAGAAACAATAGATGCTCACGAAAATGCAGAGGGGTTTAGTTGCATATTTGCACAAGAGGCAACACTAGGAGCAGGTTTTACGCTAGTTAATACATCAATAGTAGTATTTTTATCTCCTCCTTGGAATAGAGCAAATTATGACCAGTGCTGTGATAGATGCCATCGTATTGGACAAAAACGTACGGTACAAATAATAAATCTATTTATTGCAGATACATATGATGAAGCAATATATAAAATGTTAAATGGTAAAGGTGCAATGTCTGATGTAATTATTGATGGTGATGAAAGTATGTCAGCTAAAAAGTATATAGAAGAAATGGGTATAACTTTTAATAAAAAGAGTGCTAAAGCTAGTAGCTTGTTTGAAACAAATGATTAATATATGTAAAATATTAATGAGGTGATTAAATGATGAATAAGGTTGCATTTATATATCAGGTACAGAAAAATATTAGAGAAGTAGCTTTTTCTGATTTCAGTGATGTAGTAGCACATAATGCTTTTGATTTTTATAATTATGCAGAAGTTGCTCATATAGATTTATTAGCAAATCATCTTGTGGGTAATACGAATGCTGAAACATTAGAAAACATATTTTTATATGGTAATAATTCCGATGATTTTTATAAGAATAATCCAATGGCAAGAAGTATATCAGTTTCAGATATAATAAATATAGATGATAGATATTATTATTGTAATTCGATTGGATTTGAAGATATATCAAATGCTATATTAGATGTGTTGGAAAATGAGAATAAAAATACTTTAGAGGAAGCAGAAGATATAGATGGAGAATCTGAAAATGAAGACAGTAATGAAAAACTAGCAGATGTTGATATTGAAGATGATGTTGAAGATGGTGTTGAAGCAAAAGCTGAAGAAGAAAATCAAAAAGACCTTTTAGAAATGTTACAGGATAGAATTGGTCAGAGTATGTCGGTTGGAGAACTAAATGCTTTATTACAAAGTTTATTTGCAAGATATAATAAAGTTTTTTTAATGACTTCCGATTTATTTAATATGGATTTAGATGATACACAAGAGTTGGTAGTAGATGATGATGAAGATATGTATGTCATTAAGTATGATATAGTTGATATGGATGAGGGTATAATTGCTATTACAGATGTATCATTAGAAAATTAGGAGGTGAATTAATTTGAAGCAGGTGTTAACTATACCTCATAAAGATAGAATGAATATAAACGAAATAGAACCAAAATTGAGGAATGCAAGACAGAGTAATGATTACATATTGGTATATTTCGGAAATAGGGGTCAATGGATAAAAATAGGTTTTTGTAAAGACCAAACATATGTAATAGGTTATAATTTTATTAATATGGAATTTACTATAAAATTAAACTATATGATGAAGCAGTACCCTAAAACAGTTAATGGTAAATTAACTGCTTGGTTATGTGATTGGGTAAATAAATTAAACAGGTAGGTGAGAAAGAATATGAATAGACCTTTAACCGTTAAGGAATTAGCAGATGCTTGTAATAAACAAATAGCTAAGGGTAATGGTGATAGAGTTATTATGATTTCAAATGATGACGAAGGTAATGGTTATCATTATTTGTGGTATGAGTTTCAGACACCAGAGGAAATTACTAAAAGTATGGTAAGTCAAGGAATACCAGCAGAGTGGGGTATTATTGACGAATTAGATGATAGTATAGCGAATGAAGATGCGACAATAATTTTAGGTTAATAAAATTTAAATGAGGAAGGTATAGAGATGGGAGAAAATAAAAGTAAAAATGCAATAGTAAAAGACCCTGTTGTTAGATGTTTATTAGATAGACGAGCTGAAATATTAGAGACAATAAATAAATTACAGGAGGAGTATAGTGCTATAGAAAAGGTATTGGTAGAAAATCGTAGACTTAAAGAAGAATTAAGTCGAAAGAAAAATGATTTTGAAAGGTAGGTAAAATTATGAAAAAGAATACAGATTTACAAGAGGCAACTATGAGGGCAATGCTAAATGGAACTAAAATAGAAGAAGATGTAACACCTGATAGAGAATATCAAGGTATTAAATATTTTGATAATCAAGATGGTTGGTGTCCAATATGTAACGCACATTTACATTATGAGCCAGTTGAGTATGGTGGTCAAAATGAAAATGGCGATAGTGTATCATATTGTAGTTGGACTTGTGATAAGTGTGGGACTAGAGGTGAAGCATATTTTAAACAAAGTTTTATAGGTCATTCAGTATATGATGATAATTGGGATTTAATTGATTTACCTTTTGGTGAACCTAAAACAGAGAGTAATAATAATGATGAAGTACAATCATTAAAAGACGATATTTGGGAATATATAACAGATGATGTACATCATTTAGAAGATTTTGCTGATTATGAAATAAATAGTGAGGAAGATAACGATAAAGCACACGAAATAGCTAAAGCTAATTTAAATAAGTTTTCTTTAGGAGAACTTAGAGAAATTGCTGCTGAAATTGCATCAGGAAGTATAGATTTAGTTAATTGGGGGCATAAAGTTTTAGAAAGTAAAAAAGTAGAAGCAATAGATAAAGAAAAAGTATTAAATATGAAATACTCAGATTTACCTGATATGTGTTATGGATTACTACCATCTGATAAGTCAATAATAATAATTAAAAAAGGTGAGAATGGTTATTACGAGACTGATTTTGATGATATTGAAGATACTGAGGAATTTGTTAATAGAGAAAATAGTAAAATGGGAGTAACACCGGAGCAACGTATGGTAATGGAATTGAGAAGTATGAGTGGCAACTGGAAATTGAAAAATGAAGAAAGTAAGAAAGTTGAAGATGTAGAAAAATTAAATAATATGTATGAACAAGGAACAACAGAATTAGAAAGAGCATTTACTACAGAAGTTAAATATTGGTTACAAGCACTAATAGATGATAATCCTAATGACGAGATAGGAGTTAAAGCATTAAACATAATAGATGATGATAAAAAGATAAATGAAATAGTAGATGAGTTGGTAAATGGCTCTGATGATATTTGGGAAGATATACATCTAAGAATAGAACAGCTGGCTGGTATAGATTATAGCAATAGTGTAAGGGGAAAATAATAACAATATTTAGCTTAGGTAAATGTAAAATATTATTGAGTAGGAATACTACTCAATAATTCTATCATATACCTTGTGAAGGGGATGCCAACAGAAATGTTAGTATCTCCTTTTTAATTAAGTAAAATATTAGTAGGTATTAAAATATATGTAGAGGAGAGAGTCAAATGGAGGAAGAAAATATAGACATAATTGGAATAGTTTTAGATACATTAAAAAGGGACGGTATATGGTTTACACAAAAAACTGACCCCACATATCAGGAAGCTCCTAGTTATTATAAGCTTGATGAATATGGGGACCCTGATGAAAAAACTATGAAAAAAATTGAAAAAGAAGTTAAATCATTAATTGGTGATGGTGCTGTAGATATATCTGATGCTATAGAATTATGGAAAAATGACCAGATGGTTGATTGCAGACTAGATTTTATAGAAAATTTAGTTACAGAATTTAAAGCTAAGCCAGTAGTAGATGGTATAAATGCTTATGAAAATTCTGTACAATTTCCCAGTAGTATAAAAGTAGAAGCTAAAGAAAAAAAGACAGAGGGAGCAGGTGCTGGTTATGAAATATTAGGTGGCATAGAAAATGCTCAGGTGAATTCGTTTAAGATAGAAAATACAACAGAGAGTAAATATGGGGAGAGAATATTTGAAATTTCTTGTGATGTTGATGTCGACCTAACTGATTTAGAATTTGCAAGTTATTACTATGGTAGTAAGTTGGATTTTCCAATGAGAGCTAAAATAACAGGTTTAAACTTAATTGATAATGATACTTACGCTGAAGGAGAAGAACCTACTGTAGATGATTATGGTATTAGAGATGCCTTAGATGGAATTACATTTAAAGCCAGATTAGGTGGTGGTTGGTCTCACGTACCATTTACAGGTGATTTTGATGCAGAAACAGAAGGTAATGTTTATTCTGCTTTTTATACTGATAATGTAAGCATTAATATAGATAATGCTGAAGTAGTAGATTTTATGGATAAAAAAATTAAGGGTGAAATGGATGAAACAACATATTGTGTAATTGATAAAGATGGAGACCCTGTTGATGATTTTGAAAATGAAGATGATGCAATAAAGTTTGCTGAGGAAAATGGTTATGCAGAGGTTGTTGAAAAATATCACAATTATAAATTAATTAGTGCTGATGGTTCTATAGATGATGATTTATATGAAACTGGAGATACTGTTTGGACAAAAGAAGATGCTGAAGTAGAAGAAAGCAAAAAAGTAAAAATGGAGAATATGATAACTTTATCAGATGATGATAAACAAAAATATTATATTGGTAAAGGTATAGTAGGTGGACAAGCAACTCCATATGATTTATATAAGATTGGCACTAAGTATTATAATGCTAATGGATTAGAAATTAGCAAAAAAGATGCTTTAAATGATATGGATAATTTTAAACATATATTTGGAAATAAAAAAACTGAGGAGTATGATGTAGATACATATAATAAAGAACAAGAAGAATTAAAAAAACAATATAAAGATAGGATTATGAAATCAGCAACACCTGAGATTATAAATGCCTTTAATGATTTAAATGACATATTGAACGATGGTGGTAATTTAAAAGAATTAGATGGTTTCTATTTTCCAGATGATGCAATAACTATTGTTGATTTAGCTGATAAAAATTATCATCTAAATTCAGCAATGGATTTAACAACATCTAACATATTGAATATGGTTGGAAATAATGATACATTTGAACAAGCTATAGATGAATTATTTGCAGATTATGATGCAGATAGTGCATATAGTTGGGCAGATAATTTTGTAACAGTATTAGGTAAGTTGGATTTTGATTTGCATAATGATGGTGAAAATGATGTATATACATTTGAAGTTAGTTTACCTGATTGTGACCCATTAATGTTTACAGCTGATTGGTCGGAAGAAGCAGCCGTTAAAGAATATATGGAGAATGAGGGTTCTATGAGTAAGTATACTGTAGATGATATAAGTATAAATTATTTAGATGAGCCTATTCCAATAAATGAAAATAAAAAAGTAGAAGATTATGATGATTATGTTTCTATATATGATGAAATTGATGATATGTTAGATTATTTAGTCACAGACGATAAGACTAAATTAGAGTTATATAACCATTTTAATTCAAGTAGTCCGTTGGAAAATCTTGAAGGTGAAAATGAAGATGTGTATGATGAGTGGTTGTTTGAATTTAAATTAGATAATGCTAGAAAATTAAAGAGGTATTTAAATAAATTAGATGATATAAATAGTTTGGAAGATAGTAAGTGTTTCGATGAAAGTAAAAGTTTTGGTAGAGCTTTAAGAGAATTAAAAACAGAAGCAAAACAAGATAAAACAGAATTAACACCAGAACAAAAAGCTAATAAAATAGCAAATATAGGTTCATTAGTGAATAAGGCTAAGTATCCATTTCAGTTAAATGCAGTTGTCCATACATTGGGATACATTGACCAAGATTTATCTAATGAATTAAAACAAAAATATAATGCATCAACAATACATCAAGATAATTTAGAAGATGCAAGAACTGGTATAGCTCAAGCAATACTAGATAAAACAGGGGTAGATGTATTATCTACAGCTGATGATATAGTACCAGCAATGGAAAACAAAAATATAAATTTTAATAAATGCACTAAAGAAGAACATAATCAGTTACGAATGACAGAAAATGATATAGATAAGTTTGTTTATTGTAAAGATTATAATGAGTTGATAGAGTACGTATATAAACTAACGTTTAGTTTTGATAAACTTTTAAGTGATAAATTAATTAATATGTTGTATAGTTATGAAGCAAATGGGTATAGTGCTTCAGAGGCAGGTGCTAATATAAGGCAATATTTATTTAAGAATAATTTAATATATATGACAGATATGACACCTGAAGCAAATAGTATGAAGGTAGAAAATTATCAGAGAAGATTAGAAGAGGTAAATAATAAAAGTGCAAATGCTATAAATGATATGTTACAGGCAGAGGGGTTTGATGAAAATAGTAATGCTGGTAAAATAGTATTAAAGACACAAGAATTATTTACAGCATTATCTGATTTAGGGTTGAATGTAGATGTTACATTTGATAATGGTGATAGTACAACAGCTGTACAATTAGGTACTGCTGGAGGGAAAGTAATGATAACAATAAATGATGCAGATAAACCATTAAAAGCATTTATGGCAGGTAATGTGGAATTAACTGGAGAAAATTTAGAGATGTTTAAAAAAATAGAGGATAGAATAAAAACAATATAAGGAGGTATATAATCTATGTTTAGTATATATGATGCATTTGTAAATGCTTTAACAGAGGCAGTATCAGGGGAGAGTAAATATAAAAGAGGAGATAAATTAACATCGGCAGATTTAACAATAGATAATATACCAAATTTATATAACAGTCAATGGGATTTAGAGTTTGCAGATTTAGTAGTTTGCGATAATTGTCATTCTGTTTTACCTATTGAAGGTATTGAAAAAAATACAAGAGAGATAGATAATATTCAAATGGCTTGGGATTATTTAAGAACCGAGCCATATGAGTATTCTACTAAAGAAGAAGTTGAGTATGAGGAGTGTCCTATATGTCACATAGGACAAGATGAAGATGAGGAAATGGAATATTATAATTTATCCTTAGATATGTTAATTACAAATATTGATATTTTAAAAAATTTAGATGATGTTGCAGAAAGTGGGTTTACATCTGCTCTCAAAAATTATATTGATGAAGTAGAGGGCGTAAAAATAGAAGAAAGTGTTAAGCTGGAAGAAGATGATGCAGATTATACTAAATTAAAGGATAAAACTAAATCAGAGATGTTAAAATATTTGAAAAAGAATGGTTTAGATGTTGATAACCTAATTAAATCAGGTATTAGTTTGGAAAGTATGAAAAATACTATAGATACAATGCTAAGTGATTATACATCACCAGTTATATCTGAATATGAACAGCAATTTAATAAGGGACTTGCTTGGGATTATGATATAGATAATAATGATATTATAATTACAATAAATGATATGTAAATAAATTATCAAATATTAATGTAAAGGAGGAAAATTTGATAATGGAAGAAAATAAAATAAGTTTACAAGAAGCAACTTTAAAAGCTTTATCTAATCAACTAGAAGATGATAAAGATGTAAGGGATGTTGAGGGGGTTATTGATGATATTTTAGTTATTACAGACCCTGAAATTACTAAAGATGAATATGAAGATGTGATAGAAAGAGCACAGGAAATAGTGGAAGATACTCCAGAGGGAGATATACCATTCGACGATGAATATTTAGGACAATATCTACAAACTTGTCCTATATGTGGTAATTCATTTGTAGAAGACCATCTATTAGAACCTCGGAGCAAATTGTCCTATATGTTTAGAGCAACCAGAGGCTTTTGTAGTTGTTGGTAAAATAAATGGTGATGATGTAGTTGAGGATGGTTTAGGATTAGATGATATGGATATTGAGGATGAAGGTGAGTCAGAAGAGCAATTAGATGTGGAACCAGTACCAAATACTATGTTAAATAGAACAGAAGAACCAGAAGTAGAAGAAACTCCTGTAGAAGAGCCAGAAGAGCCGGAAGATGAGGAAGAACCAAGACGTAGCGGGGGTAGAAGAATATCTAATTTAAGAGGTAGGGAGACTGCTTCAAAAGATATACCTAATGGTAATAGATTAATTGAGAAAAAACAGTTAGAAGAAGATAGTATAGAGTGGTATGATAAAGATAGAATTACCGATGAGTTTTATAAATGGCGTGAAGGTCGCTATCATAGTAGTGAAATTTCAAAAGAGGAAATAAATGAATTTATAGCTTTTAAATGGTTAAAGCTTGAGAATGAGTTAGATTGGGATGAAAAGGCTATAGAACATTTAATGTATAATCTTCAAGATTTATTAACAAGTGCTTTAAAAGATAGATTAAATGAAGTATTAAAAATAGAAGAAACAGCAGTTAGAGATGGTGCTGAGAATATAGCTAGAGATGAGTATCAAAAAGGTAGAAATTATAGTATTGAAGGAAATGATGAGTGTTTGTTAGCCACAAATAAATTGGCTGATTTCATAGCTGATGTAGCAGAAGAAATGGGAGACGACTACTCAGAGTGGTTTGGGGAAGAAGATATAAAATATCTTATTGATACAGTTGCAGTAAGCTCTATATATAATGATTTTAAAAACCAATTAGAAGATTTAATTAGAGACCAAGTAGAAGATAGAGTAGATTGGATTAGAAAAGATGACCCTGCATCAAAATATTATGATGGAGATTTATCAGAATTTGAAGAAAATAAAAAATTAAAGACAGAAGATTTAAGTGAACCTGTAATAGTAAAGTTCTGGGAGACAGAAGAAGATAGAGATGAAGGACTAAGTGAAATTTATGAAACATATCCAGCCGATGAAGAATCTATTAGTAAAGCTATTGAGGATGCTAAACATATAATGCATTTAATGGATTATGCAAGTGTTGAAGTATATAATGAAGACACAGAAGAAACATATTATTGGACAGATGGTGTAGATGAAGAATATTCAGATAGTACTAAGGCTTCAGCACAAGATAATACAGTATTAGCAAGAACTGATAATGGTGGTGCATTTATTTTGGTGTATGATGATGAAGACGATGAAGCAGAACCTTGTTATGTAGTAAGGTATTTTGATAAGAATAATAATAACATTGAATATTATGGTTCTGAGAATGTATTTGATACGCCTGAGGAAGCAACAAAATATTTTAAAGAAATACTAGCTGATGATATAAGAAAATCACAATTAGAAAAATCTATTTCAGCAAAGATTAAAGGTAGTGTTATATTAGGCGAGAGTAATAAATCAGAACTAGCAGAGTTAGATAGATTACAAGATGAATTAAGGGGTGTAGATGTATCTAAGTTATCAGATGAAGAATATAAAGATTTTAAAGCTAAGTCAGATAGAGTACACGAACTTATGAATAAATTATATGATTTTCATAAATTAGGTGAAGGTAAAACAATAATAGATAACGGTGAAGAAACATATACTATTGATAAAAGTGCAAAAACATATACAATTAAAACACCTAAGGGTGAAAAAACATTTACATTTGACGAGATGAATGATTTTGTTAATAGAGGTAAAGGTATGAATAGAATTTACAAACCAATGTCTGTATTGGCGTATACAGATTTTAAAAATGGAAATCTAAATAGATGGAAAACAAGACAAGAGGATTAAAGTTAAATATTTATAAGGGGTAATAAAATACCCCTTGATTTTTGTATAAATATCTATTTACATATTTTACAATGTGTGATATAATAATTGAAGTTTGGAGGTAGTTATGAAAATAGTAAAACCAGTAATAGAAGTAGAGCCATATGATGGTGTGAAAATAATGAAAAAGATAGAAAGAGCTTGTAGAAATTGTTATAGGTCAGAGGGTAATATAACGGAAGATAGTTATAAAAAATTAATTACAAATTGTATAAATAGACATCACGAGTCAGTGTTAGAACACGAAAAAGTAACTATAAGAATGACTTGTGATATAGGTGTATATAAGGATTTAACAAGACACAGAATAGCAAGTTTTAGCATAGAAAGTACAAGATATTGTAATTATGGTAAAGATAAATTTGATAATGAAATTAAATTTATAGAGCCTATATTCTATGATGCTTCTTGGATAGAGGCTAATTATGAAGGTGAAGCAATGACAGATAGTCAAATTAAATCGAAGATATGGTATGATAGTATGTCTGATATAGAAGATATGTATATGAATATGTCTAAGTTGGATAGTAAACCAGATGAACTTAGAATGATGTTACCACATAGTACATCAGCACAAGTTTATATGACAGCAAATATTAGAGAGTGGAGACATATATTAGGGTTAAGATGTAATAAGATGACACATCCAGCAATACAGCAGTTATTAATACCATTATTATTAAAATTTAAAGCAGATATGCCGGAATTATTTAATGATGTAGAATATAACACAGAATTTCCTGAAGATAAATATGCAGAATTAAGAATAATGGAAGAGGTATAATTATGATAGAAAAAGTATGTTTACCAATTAAGAATTATAGCAGATGTGCTTATGTTTGTAACGAAACATATTTTAATTATATATATGATAATAAACTATATACAGGTGAGGGGTATCAAGTTATAAATGATGATATGGTATGTAATATGGAAGAATTAATAACATATTGTCTAACATATAGTATTGAAATAGATATACCAGATGGTTATAATGTGACAAAGTTATATAGTATAGTATTTGGACAAGGTAATTTTGACCCTGATGATAGATTGGTTTCTACTTGTGAGAGTCATATAGTATGTTCAAGTACTGATGAAAAATATATAAAAAATAAATTTAAACAGATGTGTAAACATATTAGAAAGAAGTCAAGTAGAAAACATAGAAAATGGTTTTGTTGGCATACAGAAGATTTTGCATATAATCAAATAATACATTCATATAATTTATGTGAAAGTTATTTAGTTAGAAAAAATAAAGATATAGAGGTAGAAGTAAAATGAGCAGTTTATTAGGTAGAGATGAAATACGTAGATTAGAAAAGGCGGCTAGAGATAAGAACAAACAAAAATTAATTGATTGGGTACGTCAATTTGAGCATCAGTTAGATACTTTATTGCGAAAAGATTATGAGAAGATGTACCAAGAAGAGGTTAATTTTTCAATTCAAAACTTTATAACTGCTGTGGCATATTCTCTATATTTCAGTGAAGAGAACTATATAGATAAAGATAATTTAGCAGATTTTATGTCAGACTTATTTGTAACAGTTGATATGTTTAGAACAGGGGAGTATAAACCAGAAGATTATAAAGAACAATTAGCTGAGGAACGAATATATATAGAAGATTATGATTATAATGGTATATATAAAAAGTTTTTAAATATATTTGATACTGATTTAGTTAAATTTCTAAAGGGCAAGTATAGAAAAATAGTTACAATATGTGGAAGTCCTAAATTCAGAACCGAAATAAATGAAGTGCAAACTAAATTAACTATGCAGGGTGATATGGTATTTACAGATGGGATTGAACAGCCCGATGCAACTATATTAGAGGAAGAAAAACAACAATTAATAGATTTACACCTTGATAAAATTTTAATATCAGATGAAATATATGTTGTAAATAAAGATGGTTACATAGGTGATATAACCCAAAAAGAAATTGATTTTGCAAAAGAACATAATAAGGTAATAAATTATTTAGAACCAATAGATTAATATTAGAGAGGAGGTAATATTATGGATAGAAAGCAAGAAATATTTAAAGAGTTAAAAAGACGAATGAATTATTTACAAGATGAATTAGGATATGAAGTATTATTTATAGCATTACAAGGAAGTCAAAATTATAATATGGCTATTTATATGCCTGATTATAAAAGTGATATTGATTGTATGGCTGTAGTATTACCTTCATTCGATGATTTTGTAGGAAATAAACCAGCTGTATCAACTACATTAGTATTAGATAATAATGAGCATATTAATATAAAAGATATAAGACTATATTTTGAATTAATGTATAAGCAAAATCCTCAATTTTTAGAGTTATTATTTACAGATTACAAGATAGTAAATAAAAAATATAAACAAATATTAGAGCCACTATTTAAGAATGCTGAGAGGATAGCTAGTTATAATAAAATAAAATTATATAATGCAATATCAGGTATGGCACAGGAAAAGTTTAAGGCATTAGAACATCCATATCCAAGTATAGTAGATAAGATTGATAAATATGGATATGATGGAAAACAATTACATCATATAATAAGACTATATCAGTTCCTAAACAATTTAATTAATGGTATGTCATTTAAACAATCATTAACATATTTTGAAGATGATATAAGATTAATGTGTGTTAGAGCTAAATTAAATGGTTATACACTAGAAGAAGCTAGGATGTTTGCCGATATGTATTCAAAAGATATACATAATATAAAAGATTTATATTTAACAAATAATATAGTAGATATAGACAATGAAGTAGTTAATATATTATTAGATATAAAAACAAATATATTTAGACAGAGTTTTAAAGAACAACTATTACCTAAATATGAAGAACCATATAAATTATGTCCAGACCAGTATAATAAAGTATGGGTAACGTCAGATAATCATTTCGGACATAAAAATATTTTAAGTTACGAAAACCGAGTAGCTAAATTAAAAGTGTCAACAGTAGCTGAACACGATGAGGAATTGATTAAAAGATGGAATGGTATTGTAGGTAAACAAGATTTAGTATTGATATTAGGAGATTTTAGTTTTAAAAAGGCTGAGGAAACAAATGAATTATTAAGGCAGTTAAATGGGGACAAAGTATTAGTTAGAGGGAACCACGATGTATTTTTAGATGATAAAAAGTTTGATAAATCATTATTCAAGGCAGTATACGACTATAAAGAAATAAAATATAGGGGGCAAGAGATTGCACTAATGCATTACCCTATTCAGGATTTTAAACATCAAAGCAGAGAAGTAAAACCAGCAGTATTATTGTTTGGTCATATACATACATTTAGAATGGAAATACCGAAACATAGTTTTAATGTTGGTGTAGATGTTAATGATTATTATCCAGTAGATATAATAGTAGCAATATCAAAAGCAATTAATAATAAGGGAGGTGTAATAAATGGCATATGATAATGAACCGGTAATAAATCCAAAAGTATCGCTACAAAGAGATATTAATTTTATCAACAGTGAAATAATAGCACAAAATGATGATGGCACATATACCAAATATTCAAATGCTTTAAAAGCAGTTTCTGTAATTGGAATGACTAAAGAAAATTATGTAGATTTTTGGACTAAACAATATAATAAGCCTAAATATGCTAATGAGCAACTTAGTGATGAAGAAAAAGAAAGATTAGCCACAATATTAACAGTTGTAGAAGAAAAATTTGAAAGTGGTTTAACTGATAAAAATACAATGATTAATTTGATACAATCATCAAATGATTATACTAAGGATAAAATGCACGCATTAGAATTATTAGGTATACATATTAAACCAGTAAAGGGGAAATAAAATGGATGATAGTTGGTTAGATAAAATAGTAAAATGTCCGTGGTGTAAACAAGATGTACGAGAGGGCGATAGAATTTGGTTAGATGGTGAAGCGTTGTGCCCACAATGTTATCAGCATAAAAGATATAAATATTATGATAAGGGAGATAATAATGATAGAGATAATTAAACACGGTAACACTAGAAAACAAATAGAATGCTTGAGGTGTCATTGTGTATTTATGTTTACGAAAGAAGATATTATTTATGCATTACGTAAGAATTTAAAATCTACTGTAATATGTCCAGAGTGTTTGTATAATGTAAATATATCAAATGCTAAGGAGGTAGAAACTAAGTGATACATCACGGATTTAAAAAGGGTAAGAAAGTATTTGTAATATTAAATAATGGTCAAGAGCTTGTAGGCAAATTTGTAGAAAGCACTAGTCAGTATTTGATATTAGATACAGGAAAAATAAGATGGGCAAATATAAGATGCACAACAATAAATAAGCAAAGGGTTACAGATATTTAGGAGGCAGATAAATGGAAGATGATAAGGTATATGCAGAAAAATTATCAGATAAAATGAAACGATTAGAGAATCTGGTTAATTATACATTGGAAAAGAAAAAACCAGTAATATTAAGAATAGATGGTAGGTCATTTAGTAAATTTACTAAAAATTTAGATAAACCATTTGATGCAGATTTATCTAGGATGTTTCAAAATGTATGTAAAAATTTACATACAGAAATGGATAATGTCAAATTTATATATTCAACATCAGATGAAATAAGTATATTATTAACTGATTGGACAAATGATAATACAGAAGCTTGGTATAATTATAGATTACAGAAGTTAGTATCAGTAGCATCTTCAGTAGTTACAGTTAGATTTAATGAGCAAATACAAGATACAATAAATGATTATGTTAGAAAATTTACATCAGAACCATTAGAGTTGAGAATGTTAAGAACTAAAAATTTTCAAGAAGGATTAGATGATATGTTCTTCTCAGATGAGGAAATTAAATATAGTATATGGTTAAGAAAATTATTTAAGGCAGAATTTGATTGTAGGGCATTTAATTTAGATAAAGATGATGTAGTACCATATTTTATATTCAGGCAAAAAGATGCAATTAGAAATTCAATATCGTCATTAGCAAATGCAAATTTTAGTCATAAATTTTTAGAAGGCAAAAATCAACAAGAAAAGATAGATTTGATAAAAGAAGCAACTGGTATAGATTGGAATGAACTATCTACAATACAAAAGATGGGATTTGCAGTATACAAAGATGATATGACAGGACAATGGATAGTAGATGATAATATACCAGAATTTATGATAAACAGAAATTATATACAAAGATTTTTAGATTAGGAGGTGCATATGGAAAAATCAGATTTAGATGCATTAGCAGATGTAACAAAAAGAGCTACTGATATACATCAAATTTTAAAGTTAACAAATATAAAAGGGGAAAATTATTTACTAGAGTATAAACTAATCGATTTATTACAAATACAATCATTAGTTAAAAAGTGCCCTAAATGTGGTGAGTATTTTTTTCCAAATCCAACAACAAAAAGATTACAAGTATATTGTGGGGCTGTATGTAGAAATGTAGCCACTAATGAGCATAAGTATGTAAAACATTTAGATAAGTATCAAAGACCAGTAGATTTATTACGTAAAAACATATATGAACGAAGATATAGGGCAAATAGAGATGATAAATATTTTAATGAAGCTGACTATCAGGCAGTATTAAAAAGATTAAAAGTATTAGTTAAAGAGAAAAAGTATATGTCAGACGAAGAATATTTTAATAAATTAGATGATATAACACGAGATTATGAAACAGCAGTAAAAATACAAAAATATGGATATAACAAATAATAAAAGGGGAATGTAACAAATGTTAGACAGTGATTTAAGAAACAAATTATACAGTATTGATTTAACGGATATTAAAGAGGTACAAATACGCACAATAGGATTATTAGACGTATTTGGAAAAATGATAATAGATGTTTCTTATAATAATGGTGCCGAGAATAGTATTGAGATAATAAGTCCAGTACCAGTAGATATTGTAAAAGATTGGCTAAATAAAAATAATCTACTAGATAAAACTGTATTGTATAAGTTTTAGAATAGGAGTAGATAATGTTAAGTAAGGATAATAATATAAAGGATAATCCTAGATTGAAATTAACCCCAGAAGAAAGAAAAAGGTCACAGCAATTAAAGGTAGTAAGAACAAGAATA
>Ga0247608_10001752_pt1 | contig 28936 bp, 32 predicted proteins | sample 176DNAGHGlowgp2_FD_193490 | JGI IMG/M metagenome (GOLD analysis project Ga0247608, IMG submission 193490) | Sheep rumen microbial communities from Palmerston North, Manawatu-Wanganui, New Zealand - 1766 DNA GHGlow gp2 | ecosystem: Host-associated > Mammals > Digestive system > Stomach > Rumen ... | reverse complement strand
CATTTTGATAGAACAAATATAAATCCTCGTGGAAAATTAGGTACAAGAGCCAAAGCCTGTGGTGCAGAATGGATTTCTACAGATGACCCACAGATTTGGTATGTTATTACACCATTGTATGATAAAGGAACTGCACCACACGATACTTTAACTGGTATAGGTAAATTGTTTTGTAGCGAGAATGATGAAAATGGAACATTATTACAATCTTCGGTTGGAACCTGTCAAGTATTAGAGATTACTGGTGATGTAGATAGAATTGAAACTCTTGATAGACTTTTTAATAAATGTTCAGCCATTACAAGTGTAAATGTAACTGGTTTCTATAACAAATTCGCAAATAGTACAACATTGGTAAATGTAAATTCATTGGTAAATGGTGATTCTAATATAACAGATGGTACTTCATTATCTGGTTATAATATATTAAACACTATATTAAGTATCAATACACATGCAGCAACATTTGCTAATGCTGATAGTGCAGCCAATCTAGCACAAATACCTGTTGGCTGGGGTGGTACACAAGTTCCACCTTCTACATTGATGGTAAGCAATAGAGGTCGCTGGTGGAATAATTATGATGTATGGACTATTACCGCTGATGGTCCTGATTGGACTAATATGATGGGTGTCTATATCTTGACTGAATCAAAGATTTCACAATTTACTGGTGTTTCAATGAATAGAAGCCGTATTAAAGATATAAACAGTTTTCAACATGGTACAGGACATCCTTTATATTTCTATCCTTGTTTTATGCAGCATAATTCAAACAATGTAACTTGGGCTGTAATGACTGAAAGACCAAATGGTCATCTTGAAGCAAATCAAGGTAATACTGATATGCCTGGTGTTCTTGACTATACTACATATGGTGCTTTTGCATATGAATTTGGTACTTATGATTCTTCACAAGATGTGTACTTTACATTCTTTGTTACTGATGTACCTATAGAACAATGGGGTGGTTTGAATACAGCATATGGTATTCTTTTCAATAGTTACTTTAATACTGATGCTGGTTTAAGATGGTTTACGATGGTTTAAAAACCATAATTACAATCATCTATTACTATATAATAATCACTGTTATTATTCCACACATAATTATATAATGGATATAGTATTAGATTGGTATGTGAAGATTAATAATCACTTATTAAGCAATACCCCAGCATAAATCACGAATTACAATAGAATCGTTACGACAAATATAGTCTACTATATATTTTGTAAAATAATCTACTTGTATTGACTCTGTACCTGCTTGAGTAAAATAACGAGAAGATGTATTAGCAGTAAATGTATTTGAATTTGTTCCTGAACTATTAGTAGAACTCAAACCAGATATATGAGCACTTATTCTCCATGTTTGAGAATCACTAAGACCAAAATTTGGATGTTTTAATCCTATCATTGGAGAAGAAATTGCTGAAGGTCTATAAGATTCACCTGCACCATAATAAAAATTATTTAAACTTACAGATGCACTAAATTTCCATAATGAATTGTAATTATTAATTGGATCTTGGCCCAAATATTTAACATACCATAGATTTTCTGTATTTGGTGTTGTTCCATAATTATATTTAGAATTACTTGTATATACATCATATAAAGCAGTTGAATATGTAAGTTTACTTTGTCCAGCAGTAACAACACCTGTTGTACTAACTATTCTATTTCCACCTTTAAACCCTATACCTAATTGGTATTTTGGCATATATACATTTGCTGTTACATTAAATTTTCCATTTACGTATATGTTAGAACCATTTATTTTCCATAAATTCCATGAAGCAGGATTATTAAATGAATTTGTAAATTGTTTTGATGTAATTGTACAATAATCTGCTGGTATAGATACAATAGAATTTGCTAATATTTTTCTATCAATAATTGAATCTGCAGTTAATGGTCTAAGATCCCACATTTTATTAAAATTACCAGTAACAGCAGTAGTTGACTGCCCTGTACTACCAGATAAATGTTGTGTTAATCTATTATTATTCCAATCACCAGCTACATAACATCCTGTACCATTTGCCGAAGCTAATCCATTTGTTAATGAACCATTTGAAGGTTGAATTCTTGCGAAATTTAAACCATTGTATCTTTGTGGGTTTCCGCCACCTGGTGCAGGATCTGTATAATATCTAGAATTTTCCAAAACCATGCAATTTGAACCTACTGGGTCAATATTACCCCAATAAGCATAATGCTTGTTATCATTAACAGTAGTACAATCATTTGAATAATTAGAATTTCTATTAGAATAACTCCAAATAATTTTCATATCTGAAGATAAAGGACCATACATTTTTTTATTTGAATCATACACCAATGGCTCATATATATTTGTACCATTGTTTATTATTGGTGTAACATCTTTTGAAATATTATCTTTATAAATTTGTAATGGCATATACTATATAAAAAATTAATTATTATCAATCCAACCAAAAATACCATTAGACATTCCAAGCACTGCATTAGGATGATTAGCAGAATCATTTAACAAATCAGACAAAACTTTTAACTTATCTAGTTTTGTTTTATCTTCTATAGACATTACACCGGGTGAACCTGTTGTACCTTGTATTGGATCTGCTGCTGAAGCAAATGGTATTATTTTATTATAATTTTCATCACCAGTTAATTCTATGTAATCATATCCTTCTCCATCATACATAGCAATTGTATGTACTGCATTGATGTCTTTTAATGGAAGACTATTCAATTTTATAACATTATTATTAGTAGAATCATATTCTATATCACTATATTTAACTACTGTTTTGTTTAAATCATCATTAAGTTCTTCTATGGCAGATGTATGTATATTTACTGTATCAATTACATCATTTAAAGAATCACTAATTTCATTTACAATATCTATATCAACTTTTGTTTGTACTTCTGACGATAATGAATCTAAATCATTTTTATTTGCTTTTAATTGAACTTCACTTGATAATGAATCTAAAATATCTTTATTGGCTTTTGAATTAACTAAATCAGATAAATTATCTAAATCATTTTTATTGGCTTTTGAATCTATTGTTGAACTTATTGTAGCTGTATTAGTAGTAATAGTTGTTAGTGTTTCGTCTATTGCAGATGTATATGGTGTGTATGTATCATAATTAACATAAGTATAAGGTATATCATTTACAGTAGATTCTATATATGTTAAATTACTACTTATTGTATTTGCAGATTGAGTTAATAATGCTGTAGAAGTCTTTAAAGTTGTAATACCAGACCAAGTATCATTGAAACTAATTTTAGAAGTTTCATTATTTACTACAATAGGATCATCACCTGTATATCTTGTTCCACTACCTTCATTTTGTATAAAAAGAATATGAGATTGTGGATCTTGTTCATTATTTACTGTTGTCAATAAAGATTTTCTTATTGCCATATTAAACTCTCTTTATATTAAATATAAAATACCAGCATTTGTTCCAATTGAAGTAGCTGTCATTATTCCTGTAATACCATTACCTGAAACTAAATTAGATATATTTTTGCTATTAATTCTTGTACCAGAAAAATCAGTAAATTTAGCACTATTACCTGTAGCAGTTAGCGTAGTTATATTTGTAGCACTCATGTTGGTGAATTTTGCACTTGCTCCTGTTGCGGTTGATATAGTTGCGGTAGATGCAGTTATATTCGTAGCACTAATGTTTGTATATTTGGCACTATTACCTGTAGAAGTTAATGCTGTTATATTCGTAGCACTAATGTTGGAAAATTTGGCACTATTACCTGTTGAAGTTAATGATATTGATGATGTAGCACTATACAAATCTGCTACTACACCCACTTTATCATCATTGCCATCTTTCATGGAAAATCCAAACCAACCACCTACGCCACTATAACTTTGTAATGATGTACCAAATCTTCTAGGTGTATTAAAATAAGTAAATACTAAAGCACCTTCTGCTATATTACTACCATTTTTACCACTAAAATATAATTTTGGATTGGTGGAACTATAACTAATCTCATCAATTAATGTACCAGTATATATCATATTAATTTTTGGTGTTGTAGCAGAAGTTGTTAAAGTTCCGACAACATTAATGTTTTTAACTTTTAATGTATCTGTAACAGGATTAAAAGTTAATGATGCTGAATCTGTACCAACATCTGAATAATTGCTGTTGGAACTAGCAAAAGTTACTGCTCTATCAACATTATCAGTCCAATTTGATATTACATGTATGAATTGTGCTGATTTTGCACTAGCAGCCAAACCGCTCAAATTACCAGTTATATTTGTGGCACTAATGTCTGTAAATTTTGCACTTTGTCCTGAAGCTGTTGTAGCGGTAATGTTTGTAGCACTAATACCATTTCCTGCTTCTACTATATTTGGATTGTAACATATTCCTGAAGTATATGGTTCATAGAATGTAATTGGTTTAGATGGAGAAGCGGTTGCTTCTGTTGCTTTTACTCTACCAGCAGTAATTTCATCAATATCAATGCCTATTTCATAATGTTCATTATCTTGTTCATCAATATATGTTTTAACCAATGGCTGATTGAATATGATAGGTCTACATCCAGTTATACCAATAGTATAATTTTCATTATTTACATCTATAAAAGCATCTTGTACAGCACTGTATTCTACATGTATGTCTTGACCTATAGGAAACCATCTAGCATCAATTGATTGTGCTGGGTTACCACTAGTCCATGCAATTTCATCACCGATCTTTACTTTAAACTTATAAGTTTTATCAGGATAAAATGTACCAGAATTAGTTAATGAATAAACTTCACCATTACTAACATTGGCAGTCATATCCATAGCACCCTGTACGGTAGTATTTCCCTTATAAGTCAACGGTGATAGATTTTCCAATTTACTTGAAACAGTATTTAAATCACTACTAACAGTTTCTACTTTATCATCTATTATGTTAATATCAGCACTAATGGCAGAAACATTACCATCAATCTTATTTGCCAAGAAATTGTCTCTAGCAGACAATTTACCAAATGTGTATTGCTGTAGCCAAGAACCATCTGCAACAGTCTTTCTAGATACTTTTGATGGAATCAACCCACTAGATGGGTCATTCATTTGTTCTTTTATGGATTGACTAAAATCTGCCATAATTCAAAAATCCTTTATAAACACTTATATAATGTATTTATAAGAAAAGGAGCTTTTTATCAAGCCCCTTCATAACACACATAAAAACACGAATTTATCAAGAATTCAACGATATGGCTACCGTAATCATTCCAGTAATCAACCCAGCCACATATGTCCAGAACATAATGAGCATGGTGATGTATGCTTTATTCTTCAGTTTCTTATACTTTTCCAAAGCTCTTGTCCTTTCCATAATGATATGGCGGCCTGCCACATGGTCAAATAGGCCATCTGTCCTTTCGTGGGAATTGTGGACTATCTTGATTTCGTCAGATATGTCAATCTTCAATCCGGCAAACAGTGCATCAATGCCCATGGCTACGTCCTCGTAACCCCAGTTTCCACTAAATGCTGAAGAATCAAAGATCTCGTTTTTCAAGTTATAGACCTTCTCCATGAAGGCCACGTGCTTTCGCAGTCCTTTCTTCGTGAACCCGGAAATTACAAGACCACCCAATCATACCGGTCACCATCAAGTCTAGCTTCTCTTCAAAGGACTTGGCTTCCTTCCAACATTTGACCGCATTAGACACAATTCTCAAGTCGGAATAGTTCAAATCTTTTTTCAACCACAAGTTATCCATATTGGCGGTTAGTAAGTCAGATGGTGGCTGCTTTAGGCCTTTGATGTCTGTGTGGATTCTCGTTCCAAACACAAGTTCGTTTTCTTCAAGCAAGTCATCGTATTTGGCCAGGAAGTCGTTCTTCTTTGGGTAAGAATCACCATCAATGAAAACTATGGCATCACTATCTGAATCAAGAAATTCCTTCACTACTGAATTCCTGTTCTGACATCTACCTTTTAGGACAGTATTGTTTATACAAGTAACATTCTCTCTACTCGTATCAAATGGAGCATCATCAGAGCAAATGAAGATCTCAGATGGCTTCTTGACTTGCTTGTCAAGTTTCTTCAATGTGGATTCAATGAAGTCATTCTGATTGTGGTTTATCAAGCATACAGCAATTTTCATTTTTTATTTTCCTTTAAGGAATTTTACGGTCATTCCATCAACATACACATCAGTAATTCTACCATCAGATTGAATGAATCTCAAGTATTCCTTATCTTTCATGTCAAGGACTTTTTCTGTCTTTACAACATTCTTGACGATTGAAGTAAAACAGAATTTTGAATTGCATATTTCTACTTCAACAGTCTTTTTTGAAGGTCCTGCAAACACAACCAATGAGAATAGAAGAATGAATGGAATGAATTTTTTCATATGTTGAACCTTTACTATCTGAATAGATAGTGTACTAGAACGGGTGGAATTTGATACTCAGGATTCTTTTCAAAATCTACATCAGGAACCCAGACCATCAATTCACAGTCTTCATTCATGAACTTAGTGTTGTTTTCAGGTGCTTTGTTGACTTTCTCAATTAGTTCCTTATTCTCTTCCTGAAATTTCTTCAATTCTTCCTGAAAATCATTTAACTTTTCTGTAATGATTGGATTCTTGTTGTTATCTACTTTAACAGAACCATCTTCGTTCTTATCAGCAAACTTCACCAATAGATCTGCAGTCTTCTTGTTGTATGCTTGGACTTCAGGGTCATTGTTTGGATTGTAGATCTTGGAAGTAATTTCCTTGTACTTTTCAGACAAAGCAATAATGTTGTCTACAATGGACTTAGAAACATCGTAGCCATAACTATTGTTGGTCATGCTATTGAGTATTTCAAATAGTACTTTTACTTCATAATTCTTGAATGTTGTTCTCTTTTGTTTTAGCATTATTACCTCTTATTTAAAAATTTTATGTATTTATACCACACCGGCCAGCACGAAAATTAAAATCCTTATTCGTGAAAATCTTATTTTTACCTATTTTTGATTTTATGTTACCGTGGGGTGATCTGTGATTTCGTCATGTCAGATATATTGGCAAAATGTATATTGAAGTCTTCTTCTTTTAATAGTTTATTTTTTGGCTTTATCTTTGAATAGTATTTGATTAGAAATCCTTTGTTTTTCAACCAGTTTATTTCGTTATCGTAAAGGAAGTTTATGAATACTCCATATATCTTTTTTGATTTGGTAATCCTGTACACGAAAAAAGCACTCTTGTTTGTCTTATCAAAAGCATTTTGTTCTTTTGGTGTGGCTTCGTTTGCCAATGGATATAAGAAGTCACCAGTCTCATTAAGTTTGTTACACCATTTATTGAAAGTATCATCATGCCATTCGTCACCTAAGTCAACTTCATGTTCTGCTTGCCAAGCATGGATTAGTTCATGAACCAAAGTATTTTTCATTAACTCTGGTGTGGCATTGTAAAGGGCGGTATTAAGTTTAATAATATGTGTTCCGATTGGCTTGGGTAGATAATGTTGCTTCAGCACCATTTTGGGTATAGTATTTTCTAGACCATTTAACAAGAATTTTTGATTTGATTTTGCCTTTAAAATACTTTGTGTTATATTCTTCTATAAGTTTTTCTATAGATTTTATATCCCAACGCATAAAGTATTTATGACAAGTATTGCGAGCAGGTCGGTCACGTGGCGTCCTTGACGAGACGAACCGAGCTACCCTCGTATTTGGAGTCATTATCCAGTCTCATATCAACATACACATCAATAAAATCTTGGCTGTAGGCTTCACTACCACTCTCTGTAATAGCCCAAACACTAGCGACAGAGCCAACATTGTCGAAACTACCACCGTAGTAACCTGCGGGGAGAACAGCAAATCCGTAGTCATCGGTACCACCCCAAGAGGTAGCCCAACTAACATTAGTTGCCTTTAGTTTAGTTCCTGCCGTAGATGTTCCACCTACTGCGTTGGCAAGTGCCGTCCACTCATCATTTGTCGGAACGTGCCAACCCGGACAGAGCGTTTCCCTGTTGTCATTCAGCAACTTTACGGCGTACCAATTATACAACAGTCCACACTTTCTTGTGCCGTCAATGCCATAGGTTGCTTCGTCATTGTTGTAGTACCACGCGTTAGGTGTGGACGGTGTACCGCTACCACCTATATTGCAACCGCTGAACTTGTAGTCAAGATTTTCGGCAAGCCATTCAACTCCACCGATATTGACAGTCCTATACGTTCTACCCCCTATATCGGTGGAACCTGGTGTTATGAAAGTTACTCGTCCTAACCCACTCTGCGAAAAGTCAGCATTATTGATAACTATTGCAAAATTATTATAATAAGTATTTCCAGCATGAGGAAAATAGTCTGTAAGCGTAGCACCTACATACCCGTTCTCGTCTACTACCTTGATACCTACTTCCGAATCAATCATCTGCGTGGATATAGATACGCTCCCACCGCAACCTGCAATAGACGCTATAAGAGTCGGGCAATCAGCCAACGCACAGCCAACAGGTACGGTCACTCCCTTGTTCCCAATGGCGGTAAGGATGTCGCTCTTGACACCCTGCAATCTCGTAATCTCGCTCGCTATGCTCATCTCGTAATCCTCCTATAATGCAGCCAATAAGGTTTCTACATCGCCAATGACATCTTCAACGCTTGTCTCAGTCCAGTGGGCAGCAGTCCATGCCTCAGCCGTGCTTATCGTACTGCTGCACTCATAATACTTCCCGAGATGCATGCAGTGGTCGCCTACAGCATAGGTAGCAGTGGCATCATACTCAGGTGCGATGGCAGTGGCGAATGGTGCATCACTACCGAACACGATTCCAGCAGCAGTGTCCTGGGTGAACTTCAACGGACTGTCACTGTCGATTCCGAGCGGTACCCCGTTGAGTCCTACGTTCACAGTTGTCTGGTCCTGAGATACTTCAGAGGTGAAGTAGTCCTCATCAAACTGCAGGTTCTTCGCTTCGTCTATGGCTTGACGTGCTTCCGTGTCTACTGGAGTCATGATAAAGACATTACCATCTTTATCTGTGACCTTGAATGATTTCATGTTTCCATTTGTCGTTGACATAAATCGTTGCTCCTAATTAAAATTTAACTAACCTGACTCCATGCGCCGTTTACTTTCTGATAAGTATGAACTATAGACAAGTCAAAATAAGGTAGTTCTGGAATAGTATCATTCATACCTATTTCATATATTGTAGCTGTACGTCCAGGTGCACTTGTAATTTTTAATCTATAGCACCTATAAGCAATGCTATTGCTGAATGTATGTGAAAACCAAATACTTGTATTGCCTTCTGGAATGGAGCCTGAATATATTTCAGTCCATGAAGATGCATCCTTAGAATTTGCGGCTTCTAGTACAAAGTCTTTACACTGCCTATATCCAGCATATACTCTAGGTTTTATTGATAAGCATGTAATAATTTTTTCATTACCTGAACCAAAGTCATATCCAAACCATTGATGGTCTTCCCTATCATTATAAGCTTTATTCTTGTCAATTGATGACCAGTATGTAGTATCGTAATTTCCATCAAAAGCACCATTTAATGTTCCACCTGTTCCATACTCACTAGCAAAACAATTAGATGTAGTACTTTGTAAAGGTATGGTAGTTCCTAAGTAGTTATTCTCAGTAGCGTTTATCTGAATAAAGAAATCTCCATCATTTCCTTCACTGTTTTGTGGAATATCATAAGATATTTTGATTCCATCGATGAATCCTTTAGAAACTTTAATCATATAAATGTCTCCTTATGATATTTTCACCCATTCACCAGCTCTTTTATTATATGTATTCAACAGACTGGATGTGTATGAAGCATCAATAGGATTTTCAGTCATGTGAATTTCATATATGGTGTATGTAGCACTATTTTCTCTATTATAGCAATATATTCTCCAGTATCTATATGCAGTAGTATTATCAAATGAGAATCCAAACCAAAAAACAGTACTTCCAGTTGGAATATATCCAGAACTTATATCAGTCCAATTCGTATTGTCATTAGAAGCCTGCACGTTAAAATTAGTTAATTGTCTATTGTTAGACCATACACGTGGTTTTATTGATATACCTTTTATTGCCTTTTCATTTCCTGCACCAAAATCAAATCCTATCCATGCATCAGTGGCATACAAGCTGGATGACCAGTAATTCTCACCATCTTCAAGACCATCAAATGCCTTCCAAGGATAGTAATGAGACATTATGTTAGTACTTCCAATGGCACCACCATTTGCATCTACTTGAACTGGTATAATGTTCCCCAAGTCAGTACCAATAGCAACTTTATTCACTTGAAGAAAGTAGTCACCATCAATTCCTATGTCATTAGAAGGAACATTATGTGACTGATATACTCTTACTGGATCGTATTTCCACTTGCACAGATAATCACTTCCACCAACTTTCACTTTCAACAAATCGCTCATATATTACCTGCCTTATGTTAGGGTCTTGACGAGACGGATGGAAAAACCACACATTTTCTCGGCACCGTCATTTGGATTGTAGATGATTGATGTCCCAGTATTGAAATAGAATGAATGCCCATGTGTATTATTATATTCAGTATTTAACCAGAAATCCACTTCAGACCCAAAGTCTCGGAATCCACCTTGATAATATCGCCATCCTGCTGGAAGTGCATTGAATCCGTAGTCATTAGTTCCATTCCAACGGCTAGGCCAGTTAGACGTAATTGAATTGTCCAAAGACTTCAATTTAGTGCCAGCTATGTTGAATCCGCCACATGCAGAAGCAAGGGAGGTCAAATCTATATCACTAGGCACACGCCAGCCGTCAGGTAACAGTGTAGTCTTGTTATCATCTAGATATTTAGCGGCAACCCACGTATATAATAATCCACACTTATAAGTTCCATCTATACCATAAGACTGCTCATCATTATTGTAATACCAAGCATTCGTACCTATATCCAATCCATCAAACTTCCAGTCCAAGTTCTCCGCCATCCAAAGCTGGTTTCCAATCTTCACTACAGGGTACCTCCTGCCGCCTATCTTGACGGAGTATGTTTGCTTGAATTTCAATAAATAGCCTGACATATACTTGCTCCTTTAGGTGACATCACGGACGAGACGAAGGGAATGTCCATGACCTTTACTATAATATTCTATAGGTACTTGAGAAGTAGCATCGAATGTTGCATAGTATATCTGCCATGAACTGTAATCTGTAGATGTATTTACATAGTTATTTTCTCCTATACTACCAAACTCACCATTAAATACTGCTCCAGCTGGTAATAGCTTGAATCCATAGTCATCTGTACCATTCCAGCCACTAAACCAATTTTCATCAACAGATTTCAATTTAGTTCCTGCTATAGACACGCCGCCACAGGCTGCAATCAAATTTTCCCATTCTGTTTTGCTAGGAACATGCCATCCTGGAATCAAATCATTCTTATTCGATTCAAGCAGGTTGCATGCATAGCCATTATAAAGCAGCCCGCACTTGTAGCCATTCCAGCCGTATGTAGTCTCATTATTATTGTAGTAATATGCTAAAGGGTATGAAGAACTAAATTGCCCTCCTATTTGACAGAACTTGAAGTCTAAATTCTCAGCAAGCCATTCCTTTCCATCAGGCATGACAACAGTTTTATATTTCCTACCACCAATTACATTATATGAAGTCTCGTTAGGCTTAACAATCACGCCATTCTGCGAATAAGTCACTGCCATATTAGTTACCTCCGTTGCTAAAATCAAGATGAAGTTCCTCGTTGACTGCATCGTAGGATACTGAGACATCTACAGAAGAACCACCACCGCCTGAGCCTAAATCTTGTTGAATAGTTCTTGCTTCCCAGTTACTTTCTATCCAATCTCCAGGTCCGACAGTTGCAGCAGTACATACATATCTACTATTATTATGCATTACAACATTACCACTTACATATGAAGATAATGTACTGAATTCGTCTGCTATAGAATTGTTAAGATTAGTAATAGAATTTGAAATTCCTTGTTTTGAATCTCGCCAGTCTGCATCTATTGCTGACCATCCACCTATTCCTGAAAAACTATTTTGCATATACTACCTCTTAAAAATCAATACCTGTTATTGTTCCTGATCCTAAATTTGTTCTAAATGGTTTTATTCCTGTATCAACATAACAGTTGACCATTTTTACTGCTTTCAATTTTGTATAACCATCTATAAATGGTGGTTCAGTTAAATCGGTTACAACCATCTTATCATTAAACCTTAGTTTCTTTCCTGTTGGTGATATTATTCTCATTGATTAACCTCCAACCAAGTAAGAGTTCCACTATTAACACCAAGGATATGGCGACCTGTAGAAGGTTTGGCAGTCAAGACACCAGACAATTCTGTCAACATTTGTCCAAGTGAAGATTCCAAGTCAATTACAAGTTTATTATTTGTAGTATCTTCTGTAACAGAAACATAATCTCCACCAGTGATAGTCAAAGCAGGTTCAGATTCAATGAATCGTCTAGCAGATACAGTACCATCGGCAGAAATAATAAATAAATCTGAACGATTATTATAATCTGTGCCATTACCTATAACAAATGGAATATCAGCAGATGTTTTATTAAATTTTCCAAAAACAACACCATTTTTAATTATATTATTTCTACCAAAAGCAAAACTATAATTTGAATAAACTCTATTTTGTAATCCAAATGCTACACCAAAACCATCATCATTAAATGCTGTTGAAGCATCACCAGGATAGTTTATAGCATATTCTTCATTTCCTGCAGAATTATTTGTACCAAAAATAAAATTATTCCAACCAGATATACTATTATTAGTACCTATTATAGAATTTCTAGTATATCCTGAAATAGTATATTGACCACCTCTTACATTTTGTTCATATACATAACCGCGATAATTTATTACTCTATTATAATCACCAAATATAGTTGCTTGTGTATATTGTGTATTAGCACTCCTAGAATCATTTAAATCACATGCAGTATTATTTGAACCAATAGCAAATACACCGCCATCAGCTATATTATTATAACCAAGAACAATGGAAGCATGATCTGCCTTTGCTGAACCTTCTTTTACATTTGCAGATAAAGCACTATAATCATCATTAAAATGGAATTGACAAAATGAAGGACCACCAATCATTATAGATTTATTTCTTACTTCAACATCTCCAAGTACTTGATGGTCTAATAATAATGATTGATATTCTACAGTAGATTTACCTAATAATCCATCATATGAGCCATAAGAAGCAATAGAAACACTATCTTGTATAGTTCTACTAGATAAACCATCACCAACAGCCATCATTATGGAATTATTATCAGCACTATAAGGTAAATTTATATTTTCTATTCCATAATTATTATGAATACCTAATATAAAAGAACCATTATGTGCTACATTTCTACCAAGACCAATAGCAAACGAATTATACCAAGTACCATAATGCCAATTATAAATTATATTAGAAGTTGATTCGCTTTCATCTGCACCAGATAAACCTATATTAAAAGATCTATCATGAGCAAAAATATTTTTTTGACCCATCACAAAAGATTCATCTGATGCATGTAAATTTCGTCTTCCTAATGTATAAGAATTATTCATGGATGATAAACCACTTTGCCCTATAGCAAATGATTCATTTGTTGCAGATATACCTGGTTGAATATAAGAAGTAACACCAGGATTACTTTTTCCACCATAACCAAGAACCCATGATGAATTATTAGCTGATAATCCTTTAATACCAATAGCAAATGTACCCCAACCTTCGGAACGAACACCAAATTTACCAATAGTAATAGAATCACTATTCGCATATACACTATCACTACCAATGGCTAAACCTGCTGAATTTGAATTTACACCAAATTGTCCTATAGCAATAGATCTGTAATTTGAATAAACATCATCACTACCTATAGCCAAACCAGTAGCATTAGCATATAAACCATTATGACCTAATGCTAAACTAGCAGCATATGTTGATACACCACTATATCCAAAAGCACCAGCACATCCATTTACATAGACACCATTAAAACCAACAGCAATACCAGCATATTGACCTGTTACTTGATAACCAAATGCATAACCATGGCCAGTTGTATAAACATATCTACCTATACCAACAGCACCAGCACCAGCAGTTACATATTCACCTAAAGCATATCCATCATCCGTAGCATAAACCGAATTTCTTCCAATACCAATTGAACCTTTTTGTGCTGTTACATTATTACCAAAACCAAAACCAGCACTTACAGTATATAGTCCACCACAACCAATGGATAATGAACCACTATATGCAGTTGCACCATTTCCAATAGCAATAGCACCACAATCAGAATATAGAGAATTTAATCCAATAGACATTGCTCCACTATATGATTGTATTCCCAAGCCACCAAATGCATAAGATCCTTGTTCTGCTTTAGTTCCATTACCAATAGCAACAGATGCACCATTAGCAGAATTGAATTGACCAAAAATCCAAGAAAAAGCATTACTTTTATTATCAGTAGAAGAAATACTGGTCGTTGTATCATAAGTAACATTTCTTTGACCTATTATGATACCCATTCTATTAACATTATCTTTACCAATATTAATTGAAGCAGCAGATGCATCACCAATCAAAATGGTATTTTGATAACCAATGTTTATACCTTCATCAAAAGCACTATTATTAGAACCTATATTAAAAGTACCAATATAACTACCACCATTATGATAAGTTCTTGCTGTATCAGTATCATAATCATTATTCCAAGTAATTTCATCTTGAACGATATTAAAACTTCCAATTTGGAATGGCATACCATGAGTATAACTGCCATTTTCTTTTTTAAATTGTGTATAATTACTAAAACCAAATGTATTTTGTGACCATAAACTTCCTAATGGTGCAACTTCATATTCTATAGAACTTGTGGAAGGATTATCTGGATTTATTATTTCATATTTTCTTGATTTATTTTCATAACCAATTACATATCCACCTTTACCACCTATATTATAATCGCCTATAACACCACCACCATTTGAAGCACTATTACCTTCACCTATTACAACTTTAGACCCATATGTAGCACTATTTCTATTACCTATAGTTACAGCACCATTTGTAGAACTTTGTCCTTCGCCAAGTGCTACACCACCATAAGAAACATAAAGACCTTTACCAAAAGTTCCACCACCATAGTATGCACTATTATCTCCACCTATACCATAGCCACCATTATTTACTTTATTATTATAACCAACAATATATCCTTCATTTTCAACAATATTTGTTCTTCCTAAAATGAAATTTTGATATGTAGTAGCTGTATTATCCCAACCAAGAACAAATCCGCCATAAACATCATTATGTGAACCAAATATATAATTGAAATTTTGGTATCCTCCGGCTGCACGCTTTGCAGAATTATTATTACCAAAAACATATGATTGACCAGATACTTCATTATTTATTCCTATAACTGCTTTACCATAGCCATCTTTTAATTTGTTCTCACTACCAATACCGATGCCCCAAGCATAATTTGTACCGCTATTACCTGTACCAATTAATGTTAAACCATAAGCAGCATCAGCACTATTATTTTCACCAATAATATAATTTGAGTTTCCTGATACTTTATTACTATTACCTAATACAGTTATATTACCACCAATATTATTACTATTACCTATTATTGTAGTTGAATTATATTGTGTAGCAGAATTAGAATCACCAATAATATAAGATTCACTGGCAGAAATTTTATTATCATCACCTAAAATATGTGTACCATATTGGGCTTTATTTCCTTGTCCTATAGCAACAGAATTGTATTGTGCTGTATTACCAGAACCAAGAGCAACACTATTACCATAAGAACTATTACTGAAACCTAATGATATTGTAGTAGAATCTGCACTATTACCTGCTCCAATTGAATATCCTGCTTGTAGTGCTGTATTGCTCTGTCCAATTGACATGGATGGAATACCCATTTGTTCAATTTTACATTCAGATATAAGTTCAGATTGTTCAGCATTTATTCTTGTTATTTCTTCAGTTTTACAAGGTATTATGGTATTATATGTTAATGGTGTACCATAATATGAAGAAGTCCAATAGCCATTTGTCAAGTAATCTTGGTATATAGAATTACCAGTTTCATTATCAACATTTACTACTGCAGAATTGTTATTAAAATCATTAAAATCATAATTTTGAAAACGAGGTCCAAACATTTCTGGCAAATAGCACATGTTTATTGCTGTGGCCGCTATTCCTGCACCACCTGGAGCAGGAACCATTCTAAAACCAAGTTTCAATGATGCTGTATTATCGTCTTTGTCCTTGAATTCAATGGTATCATTTTCAGGTGGAACTATTACTTCTGTAACATAACCTTGTGAATCATTCATTGTTCCAATAGAATAACCACCTTGATAAGCACTATTTCTATTACCTATATAGACTGAATTAGAATCACCTTCACTGCCTTTTCCTTCACTCCATTGTTTCCAGGAATTATCCAAATCTTTACCAATGTTGAACCATTCTCCAGCCCAAGCCACTTCTGTGCTAGGTTGGACATCTATACCACCGGCAGTCAATGTGCCACTATTACCGGTCACAGTATATACAGTACCTGTCTTAATGTCAACCAATTCGTTCAATTCATCAACAGACTGGGCACCAGAATATGTCAATGGTGAGCCAAGATTGTCTATTTGTTCTTGAAGATTTGAGAATGCGGTAGAAGGAACTTCTTTCTTTATGCCTTCTGCATCGTAATAATAAACTTTTCCATCATTTTCTTTAAAATAGGTATTGTGCTTAACTACAGACATCTATAAGACCTCAAAAAACAATAGGTTATACAATCTATTTATGACTTTTATTGCTTTTGAAAATGAAATTATGGCATCTGATACAAATGGTTTCCACTAACACCAAGCACTTTTGGATTCCATACTAGAATCTGGTTAGCACTTGTTTCGTTAATCTCTGCCAAATCATCCAAATAATCATAACTAGGCATCCATGTTCCAAGACATGATATATTCATATCCAAGCCAGTAAATGCAGTTGTATCACCTTCAATTTTGAATTTGTATGGTGAATTGTTTTTCAAGTTCAATCCAAAACTATAACTATTCATTCTATCAAATGTGTTGGTGTCAACATAAACTTCGTTATCATCTTTATCCAATACTTTGAAGTTGGCTGAATAGATCTTTTCAAAATCTTCTGTTTCAGTAAACTTTAATTTATATGTTACATTCAAATTGAAATTCTTGATGTTCTTGTCTGCACTAAATTCATTGTTTTTAATCTTATAACCATTTGCTATAGAGATTTGAGAAGACAATGGATCTGCTATACTTGTTGTGGTATATGATTCATGGAATTGTCTTGTTGTATCGTGTATTCCAATTACCAAGCCATCTTTCGTTTCTACACCAAACAAAGGATAATGTAGATTGATTTCCTTTACACCAGATACACTAACAACATTTTCATCTATTGAGATGTTGTCACCAGCAGAAAGTATGTCTTGTTTAGCATCAATAGCTGCACTCAGAAAATCATCTGAAGCAATACGATTATAAACTTCTGCTTCCATTGCTGAGCCAAGGATGTTGTCGCCCTCAATTCGCATGTCTGTTTCAGTATCTAGTTCGCCAGACAAGAAATCTATTTGGCCAGATAAGTAATTATAATGGTCATCTATCGTGGCACTCAAATATGAATCTGCAGAGGTCCTATTTGCTACTTCCCTATCAATAGCAGCACTAAGTTTCTCGTCTTCTTCTATTCTGGTATCTGTCTCTGCATCCAATTCACCAGAAAGATAGTGAACATGGCCTGAAAAATAGTCAAAATGTTCATTTATTTTTCCACTAAGGAATGTGTCTGCAGAAGTCCTATCTGCAATCTCTTTGTCAAGTTTACCACTAACTCCGCTAATTGTTGAAGACAAAGCACTAATGTCTTGCTTCAATGGGTCTATTACAGCGGAAGTATTCAATCCAAGTTCAGTCCAAACACCATTACCACTCAAAGTGGCTGAGTTGGTATTGATTGAATCTAACGCAATTACTTTTCCGCCGCTAATTAACATTGATAAAAACCTCTCATAATGTATTTATAAGAAATGTCAAGAAAAACCAATGCTTTAGCATAGTGACAGTGTTTATAAGAAAGTTTATTTTTTAATCAAAATCGCTATCAATCAACTTGATTTTCTCGTCAAGTTTCATACTCTTTATGCCAGGTATGCTATCATTGAATATGTGGTCTATGAACTTTTGAAAATTCTTGTCAATGTAGCCAGTATCCCTATGGATGTTTCCTTTATGCCACCACTTTATTCTCCAAATTGGCTTTGAAGAAAACTCAAGTTCCCCAAAAGGACCATCGTTCGTGCCTACCACATACCAGTTATGGTATTCGTTGTTACCGGGAATACCTTTGACCGACCAAGGCTACACACTAGCCCTAGTTTCTTCAGATTCTCCAAGATTGTCTTTTCCTGTTCGGGATTGTTCATTCTTGTATTCCTCCCAAATCTTATCAAATTCTTGAAGTTTCTCAATCATCCATTCCTTATCCTTTTCGCTTTTCCCATATTTAGCGGAAATGCTAGCTGACAAGAACGCTGACCACTTATCTCTTAATTCGTCTAATTCCATAGACTATTTATAAACCACAAAAGCTGGCTCTCTCTGGGCCAGCTATCCAAAATGCTATCGCTACACCATCTACTATTGTTCTGTGTTTCTATAGCATAAGGCTTTCAAGTATCTGTAGATTAGAGAAATCTTTCAACAAAACTATTTATAATCTTATTTGTTGAAAGGATATAAATTTCATACATTCCATCTTCAAGCTTTTCATATTTTATAACCAATCCTGGAATTGGACTTCTAGTAGTGATTCTGGGCAATGTTTTCTGGTGTGAAATGAACAGCAAATGGTTCTCCATTATTCTACCACTGATAGGGTCTTTATATGTCTGCCATCTCCCTTCAAACATGGTGTTACCAATCTTGAAATTGAATCTATCTTTGAATTCTAGTCCAATAGATTTCTTTTCTCCTTCAAAATTGTTCATCTTTATTAAGTTATCTATTATTGGTTCTATACCAGAATAAGCAACCTTTCCAGTCTTATGATTGTGCTTTATATCCACCACGCATAGACCTAAATCTAGTTCTTTATTGCTAACTATTGTTGAAAACTGCATTTTAAAAATTCCTTCTAAAATTTTAAAATCAACTCACAGTTCTTGCTAAAATGTGCTTCGTTTGAGATACTCTCTACAATGTGGTCTTTGAACTTTTCTGTTTCGTCAACAACGAACACATATTCCTTGCATTTGTATCTATCTAGTATTGCTTCTATCCACCCGTCACAACTTAGATCTGTTTCGTTCTCGTTCCATACTTCCTTTAACCCGTATGGTGTACAAGTAAACAGGCAATCATAATTACCAGAATTGGCAAATAGATCTGCAACATCCAAATCAACATCGTAACCACCAAAGAAATCATCCATTGGGGACTTCACGATTGTATCAAATATATTTTTACTTTCTGTTATAGTGGTCTGGTTGATGTCCATTCCAATGTATTTCTTGTTGCAAGCCAATGTACCAAGCATTCTACCTGCATAACCAGCACACGGGTCAAATATGGTATCGTATTGTTTAAGATACTTCTCAACGATGTATTTGGCTAGTGATGGTTTGAAGAACGATACTCTTGGTGCCATCATGCTACTTGTCATACCAACAAAATAGATTCTTGTTGGAACTTTGCCTTGTCGCATCCAAGTATCTTTCCTGTCATCTTTCTTAAACCAATCACTTCTAGTCAATCTGTTAAAATAGAACTTCTTGAATACTTCATAATCTGTCTTGATATAATCCCAAAACTCCCTTGGACTTCTCTCGCTATCACCTCTCCTTGCATCATACAATGAACGATGTAACGATGTGATAATCTTGCTGCTCGCTTTTGAATTCAATTCTCCTGGTCTTTCAACCAAACTATTCCATTCATTTTTCAATTCTTCTAATGAATATGTTGGATATGGAAAATCAATCTTCTTGAATTCTTCCCAGGCTTGTTTTCCGAACTTGTCTACTATTTCCCACCCTTCTTCGTGAGTACAGTTCATGTTCAAGTTCTTAATCCTGTTTGGATTTGGTTTAAAATCATTCTTCATTTTTGTCTTTTTTGTCTTTTTTTACTGCAAAAGATTCTATATAATCATTACCATATTTTTCATTTACATAGTTTTGATATTGTAAAATATTAGTAATTATAATTACATTATTTTGTATCATACATTGATGTTTTGCTTCATATTGATTATCTAATTTATGGTCATATGGGCATACCATTTTATTTAATGGATTTTGTTTGTCAAAAAATTGTAAACCTTTTATTTCAATATATTCTGATTCTACCAAAAAATCAGGACAATATTTATGTGTTTTATTATCACATTCATAATTAAAATGTTTTGAAGGATGATATTCAAATTTTATACAATGGTCTTTCAACCAAATATAATAAATCAATTCCCAAGAACTATCAAAATATAAATCATTATACAAATATTTTTTATTTAAACTGTAACTACCATGATTTTTATATCTTGTATCTAACATTTTATTTACAATTTCTTTACTCGCTCTGCCTTTTTCGCCATAATGTTTTTTTACTGTTATTTCTCTTCTTTCTTTTACTTCCGGTATTTGACTTGGATTAATTACATTATGATTTTTTAATAAAGTTTGTCTCTGTTTTTCTCTAATTTTTTTACTGTGGGAAGGCCTTTTAACACCATGATTTTTTAATAAACTTTCTTCAATTTTTTTCTTTACTTCTTCGCTTTGGAAAGAATAAGGAACACCTCTTATTTTCATATTTGTTTGTTCTATTTTATTTTTTGTTATCTGTGATAAATTTGCACATTTAGACGAACAAAAATCATGGTAGCCTTCACTAAATCTATTAAATCTTGTTGGCTTTCCACATGTTTTACAAATGCCTTCATCTGGTTTCTTTATATACTTGTCATAATATTCTTTAATTGACATATTATGAACATATTTAAAATGTTTACCTGATCCTCTAATTTTATCAAATTCTTTTCCACATATTAAACATTTAAATTTCATCTTCCAATTCCTTTAGATAACTAGCTGCTTCTACTTTGAACTTTGTCTTGAGCTTGTGGATTGAATCCTTCTTGTATTGCTCTGGTAATGTAATTACTCCCTTCCTATCCAGACCAATCAAATGGCACATGCACTTCCTACACAAACCACAACCACGGATTGGCATTTTGAATTGATACTTTTTCTCGCAGTTTGTCCTATGCATGTTCACGAATCGTATCTGGTCGGTACAACTAAAGTAATCACCTAAAGCATTCTTCTCCGCAATCTCCTTGAGTTCATCAGCTTTCTTCATTGTGTTCTTATCCAGCAAGTATTCAATTTTCAAGTCATTGCAGAGTTTCAATATACAAGTATCAAATGTTTCAGTAGTTTCTTTCCAATCAGTCACATTATAACCAATCTTCCCAATCGTTCTATTTTGGCAATTATGTTCATATCCACTTGTGACATAGCTATAACCATTCTCAGCACAGTAGTCAATAATCAAGCTTTCAATTAACTGATTCTTCATTGGATTCTCAGACCAGAACTGATGGTATGGTGAATCTTTCTTTGCTTTACTACAACCAACTTCTATCAAGTCAAATCCATATTTCTCGGCTACATCTCTCGTTGCTTTACATTCGTATGCAGCAGAGAACTTGTTCAGTCCTCGCACATGAAACAAATGGACTGTCTTACCCATCTCTTTATATTTCAATGCCAAGTATAAAGAATCAAGACCACCAGAATAAGCAATTACAACATCGTCATAGGAAGGAACAAAATCAATCTGTTCATATTCCATTGGATAAATTGTTGGCTTGTCTTGGCCATGGATGTCATACATCAATTCAACGAATTCAGTTAGTTCAATTGGAACTTCTACTTCTTCGTCAAATTTTTCCTTGTTGAAGTTGTCATACAATGAACCAACTACTTTAGATAGATTTGGTTCAAATGGGATGTCTTTGATTGTCAATGATTTTAATTCTAGATTCATAGCATTATAATTTAGCAATTATTTCTTCTCTAGTCAATAATCTTTGATTTTTTGAACCTCGGAATTTCAATGTAAGATCTTTTTGTTCCAAAATGAAAGGTCCATCAACCAATACATCTACATTTTGAAGAATTTTATCTGTGACATCTTCAACATACTTCCTACAACCTTTTTTCAAATCCCTTTCAAGAATGTAACCTGTATAAATCCATAAGTTCTTGTCTGGACATTCTTTCTTGAATTTCTCAATGAATGGTAGAAGGACTTTTTGGTTTTCTTCTTCAAATGGTTCACCACCCAATATAGTTAATCCAGCTATATAAGATTTCTTGCAACCTTCTATAATCTCGTTTTCCTGGATTGGTGTAAATTCTTCACCATAATTGAAGTCCCATGTAGATTCATTGAAGCAACCTTTACAATGATTTCTACAACCAGATACAAAGAGGGATACTCTACATCCTTCACCGTCTACTATACTCATATAATCTATTTTGCCATAATTCATACAAAATCCTCAAACTCAGATTCTTTTGTTATATTGCTCATATTTAATAGTGTATTCTTCACTAGAAATATTATGGATTCTTCTAAAATGTGTACCAAATGATTTATAACTTATATATTTTTTACAAGCTTCACATTCAAAACATTCTTTATTTTCTATAATTTTTAATTTCATGTATTCAATAAAAGGTGGTTTATTAGACCACCTCTTTTATTTGGTTAAATGTTGTGTCTATCTCTCAATTCGTTTAATTTTCCATCATTCCATGATTTGGTGATAGATTTTCTAGGCGACCCAGTTAGGTATCCAGTAATTCTACGAACACGTACGATTTCATCTTCGTTCTTATTACCACATACAGGACATTCGTTGTCTATTACACCATGATGATGACAATGTAGACAAGTATCAGAATCAAAGGTCACTGTGAAGTAACCAAGATTCCCTTCATACATTTCATCAATACATGCTTTAACTGCTTCTATATTTTTGCTCAAATCACCATTTAACTTGTAATAGAAAATGTGACCAGCATTAGTAATAGCATGGAATGGTGCTTCAGTCTTAATTTTATTTTCCAATGATGTATCAAGAGAATAGTCAATCATATGGCTATTGGTATAGTAACCTTTACCAAATATACGATATGTATCTATATCTTGAAGTTTCTTTTCCTTCTCAAACATATTCTTATCAATGTTTGCGAATCTACCTGCAACTGCTTCAGCAGGTGTAGCAAAACAAGACCAATTCAAGTGTGTTTCTTTCTGGCACTTATCAGTAAATTCCCTAATATGTTTTACTATAGAGAAAGCATAATCATCAATGTCATGGTCAATACCATAAGTTTTACCAGTAAGCAACATCATTGTTTCTGCCAATCCAACATAACCAATGGATAATGTAGACTGTTTCATTACTTCTGCTACTTTATCTGTGATTTTGTGCGGTTTGTCATCTGATGTTAAATAAAGACCTTGCTGCATTGTGAATGGATAGTTTTCGTATGTCTTGTTGCTAATCAAAGCAAATCTATCCAATAGACTACCCTTCACATCTTCAAGAATAGCATCCAACTTCTCAAAGAAAATCTTTTTCTTTTCTTCTGGGTCTTTAGTCTGAATGTGTGTTTCAATTGCAAGTCTAGGTAAATTGATTGTATGGAAAGCAAGATTACCTCTACCAGTAGTTTGTTCTGTACCATTAGTATTACCAATGACACGAGTTCTACAACCCATTGTAGAAATTGTTGTGCCAGGAATAATTTGTTTACAAATTACCTTGTTGCCCTTAATCTCATACACATCCCAATAGTCACCAGGAATCTCTGGATTCTCAATCTGATAAACAGGGAATTCAAATACAGTATCTTCTACTTTCAAATGCTGTAATCTATCTTCACCACGAACTTTTAACTGCAATTCTTTTTCTACTTCAAATTCCTTTGTGTTGTATTTTACATAAGGTTTATTAAATGTTGAATCTACAGATACGAAGTTAGGATAGAATCGTCTTGCTAAGCACTTGATAGAATCCAAATACAAATCATAGTTTGGGTCACCAGCATCCTTTGTATAACCCTTCATCAATTTGAAAATTAGAATGGGGAAAATAGCTGTCAAACCATCACCCAATCCTTCCATTTGAGACTTAATCAAATTCTTTGTAACCATTCTACCACAATTAGAAATGTCAAGACCAAAATTCAAAGAACTAAATGGAACTTGGTTACCAGAACGAGATTGTAGTGAATTCAAATTACCAATCAAACCTTCCATTGCTTGATGTGTATCGCTATCAGTCATCTTGATTGCTTTGTCTACACAAATTTTGGGGAATTTTGAATAAAGCATTTCAATTGGCTGGTTCATTGAGATATGGTTCAATTCAGTCAAGTCAATGTCAATTGGATTTTCACAATACTCAGTATATCTTTCCAATTCTTCTTTTAAATTTTTCTTAAAAGAAATATCCACGAATGGAGCCAAATCAAAGTCAATGTTATCATCAGCAATACCACCATACTGTTGATTGGATTGGAGCTGAAGAATGACTGCAGTCAATGCAGCAGCAGATTGAATAGACTTTGGTGAACGAAGGAATCCTGTACCAGAATCAAAACCGTGTCTTCAACAATTTACCAACTGGTGCGAACAAACAGTTAAAGGTTAGATTGTATTGGTTCAAATCGTGAATGTGGATATAGCCATCTTTATGTTCTTGGGCATATTTACGATTAATGTTATTCAACAAGTTATACATCTTGTTGGTTTCAGATGCAATTTTGCCATATGTGCCGGCAGGAGTAGCACCACTCTCATTAGCATTATCTCTTAAAATGTTGGAAGATTTTAAATCACTCTCTGTAATCTCTTTAATTGTTTTTACGATTTCTGATTTTGTGTTTCTTACTCTATTGCGTTCCTCTCTAAACAAAATGAAATTTTTAGCAGCGGCAGGATATTTCTCCATTAGTTCTGTTTCAACTATACTATTGATTTCTTCTACTTTTACTGATGTTTTATTTAATTGTTGTACTTTATCTATTACTATATCTGATACTTTATCCAAATCATCATCTGTAAATGTAGTATTAGAAGCAATCAAAGCATTTTGTATAGCAGTAACAATTTTAGTTGGATTGAATTTTCTTCTTCTACCATCACGCTTAATTATATTCATTATAACCTCTTTTTCTTTGCCTACAATAATAAAATCAAATTCACCAAAAAATACAAAATTGGGTTTTATATTTATGATTTTTATAAAAAATATAGAAAAAGACCCTCCATTAGAAGGTCTTTTTCATTTTTAGTTAAACTTAGTAGAACTTAGTCATTGTCATCACCAAAGAATCTAGCAGCACGATTCATGAAATCGTCAGCATATGTGTTCTTCTTTGGTTCAGGCTTTGTCTCAGTTGGTGCTGGTTCAGCTGCAGGAGCAGGAACGGTATCGTTCTTAATCTCAGTATCTGGAGCGGTACGTGTCCTAATTCCATCATCTACAGGAGCATTGGGTCTGTTGCGGACCAAAGGTCTCTGTGGACGGTCTGCAGAAGCACGTGGTGTTTCAGTTGGGTCTTCGGCACGATTGGTGCGAAGAGTGCGAACTGGCTTACTAGCAGGAACATCTTCATCGTCATCTTCCAGTCTACGGAAACTGAAACCATTGTCACGGGCGACCTGTTTTGCTTGGTCTAGTTTGGACATCTTACGGATAGTGAATCCATTTTCTTCAGCAGTACGAATTGCTGCACCGAGCTTTTCGTCATCGTTCATTTCCCTACGGACAGGACGATCTGGTCTGTCAAAACGAGAAGAACGAACTGGACGAACTTCGTATTCGTCTTCTACTTCACGAGGTACTCTAGTCTGACGAACAGGGCGATCTTCATAATCGTCAACTGGTTCTACATCGCGGCCACGAAGTGGCTTGAATCTGCGAACTGGACGATCTTCTACTTCTTCCTCATCACGATAATGAGGACGAGGTGCGGGACGAGTACGAACTGGTTCCTGTTCAACCACATCACGATAACGAGGAGAAGGACGAGCTGGTCGAGCAGGACGATCTTCAAGATCTTCTCTCTCTTCTCTCTGTACTTCTCTTCTAGTCCTAAAACGGTTCAATGCTCTCTCATCGTTTTCACGAGGTGGGAGAACCGTAAAACCATTGCGTTCAACTGTTCTACGTGCTGTTCTTAATGTATCTTTATCTATCATATTATTTTTCCTTTTTCACTTCACAACGTTGTTTATGATTGCTAAAAATAGCAAATGTCTATTATATATAACGAACAATTTTGAAAAATTTAAACTTATTCTACTTCAGTTACATCAACAAGTTCTGCTCTATCACCAAACCATTCTGGTACGAACTTCCTAGATTTTGGTGTATCTTCAATTAGTATGGTGTTTCCTTTAAGTTCAATGTCGAACATTGAATCATATCCACCTTCCTTAGCGAACAAGTATTCTTCTTCAGCAGCTTCATCCTCATTATTGAATGTTACCACCCAAACTTTTGGTGTATCATTTTTCAAATTTTCAGTAATAGAGAAAGCATTGCTTGCCCTATCTTTCAATGCATCAGGATACTTGATTCTAGCATAGTTCACAATGGATTCAGCACAAGCAAACCAACTTGGTTCACCATTGTCATATTCCTGCTTAATGAAGTCCTTAATGTATGTTCCCAATTCTTTAATCTTGTCTACATCTACTCTCTTGTCAAGATACTTGAAAACATATTCCTTCCATTGGTCATAGGATTCACCATCACTTAAACCATCATCTTCTTTCTTGTTTTCTGTTGCTTCACCCATGAAGTCATTTGAAAAATCGTATTGGTCTACAAATGGTTCTTCATATTCTTCATTGTCTTTGGTCAAGTCAGGCAAAGATTTACCATATTCCTTTTCAAAATCTTCATAACCATTTTCAGGTGACATGGATGCTTTACCATAGTCTTCATCAAACATAGCACAGATTCTTGCGGCTACTTCATTGACTGGTTCTTGATTGTCAAATGCTTTTTCAATTTCATCTTGATAATACAAGTCAATGTTTGTATAGTTACCAAGTGATAGACAAGCCTTATAGACCTGTTCTTGGTATTCCATCAATCCATAACCACATTCGTTAAGATACTGTTTAAATGATGTATTTTCGTTCATAATTAAAATCCTATCATTTCTTTTGTAATTTTCTTTACCATTTTACCATTAAACAAGTTTTGAAGAATTTTAGATTCTTCATAATCATCTTCATGCTTTTCCCAGTATTCTACACCCTTATCATTCAATTGGTAAAATTTGTAAACATTGGTACCGTCATGATGATAGCCATACATTACTAGACCATCTTCATTCAATACTACCTTAACATTGTCACAGTCTTTGGATAAGCAATTTAACAAATCAGCACCAGATTCAATCATTCTAATGCCGACACCATCTCTATTGCCATTCCATAATCCAGCAGTAGCCTTTACCAAGCAATAGCCAAGATCAAAGTTAAATGCAGCATCACTTCTAAAGTCTTCCAATTCAAAGTCAATCATTTCATTTACTGCATCCCAGTATTCTTCAGAATCTTCTTCAATGGTTTCATCGTCTTTCCAATTACGAACATTCTCTAAGGTATAGTTACTTGCGTCTGTATCAAGAAGAACAATTTCATTCTGTTTGGATTCACAAATAAAACCATTCTGTTCCAATACTTCTTTTGCTTCATTAAGATTCATAATCTATTCTCCAAAACTTTAATCCATGTGATCTTCGTAATCTGGTTGACCATCCCATTTGTGGTATGTATCATAATTGCCATCACCCATGAAACGAATTCTCAAACTACCATCTGGCTTAATCAAAGCAATTGTGGTCTGTGTATTCTTTCCACGAGGTGTGTCTTCTTCTGGTACAACACTACCTTGCATTAGACTACCTTTTACTGCTTTCTTTGCCAATTCTATTACTTCTGCTTTCTTTCCCTTTACATTGAGTACTTTGTAATAAGTATTGATACTCATATCATATCCCCAATGTCTATGGAAAATGTCACCAACCTTTACCAAAGCATTTTCATCTTCTTTCTGATTCTTGACTGGTTTCTTTTCTTTTGTTGTTACATCTTCAATCTTCTTTCCAGAATTCAATTCACTAATCAAGTCAGATGCTTGTTGCTTTGTCAATCCTTTACCACGATAATCCTTCTTGGTAATACAGAACAAAGCCCACAACTGTCTACTTGTTGCTGGGTCATCAGGATTGTTTATGGCTTCATTAAGTACTTCATTGCGAACAACTCTGTAACCAGCACTTTTCAATAATGAAGTTGCTTCTTCTATTCCAACTACTTCATCAAAAGAATCAAGGAATTCATAGAATTCAACACCATTTATTATGACAGCATCAACTTCAATCTCAAATTGAACTTCTACTTGCTTTCCATCTTTCTCTAGAATACCACTCAATGTATCACCGTCAAAATATACATTGAATCCATTTTCATTACATAGATCTTTAATGAAATCTTGCTGTTCCATAATTTCAGATTCAAAACTATCTATAGATTCTTCTAATTCTTCAGGTTCATCTTTACCATCGTAATTGAATAAATACTTGTCAGTAACAGCATCAAATAAACATCCAGATTTCTCATCATAGTATGCTATAATCCATTTTTCAACAGAATTTACATT
>Ga0247608_10001751_pt1 | contig 28939 bp, 22 predicted proteins | sample 176DNAGHGlowgp2_FD_193490 | JGI IMG/M metagenome (GOLD analysis project Ga0247608, IMG submission 193490) | Sheep rumen microbial communities from Palmerston North, Manawatu-Wanganui, New Zealand - 1766 DNA GHGlow gp2 | ecosystem: Host-associated > Mammals > Digestive system > Stomach > Rumen ... | reverse complement strand
CGGTGGAAAAGTGCAGTGTAATAAGCTATTTCGCAATTCCGATTTTGACGATGATCTAAAGATGTCGATAAGTGATGAAATGGAGGTACTTCTTCCTCAGCTGGGAGATTATGCAACAATTGTAGGACGGATGGCGGCAATGTATGACTGGAGTGTATTGTCGGATATCCTTTCTTCAAGTGCATATATTTCAGAAGCAAAAATTAAGATATATGAACAACATAGTAATGATCTGAAGAGATTAAAAAGATTTGTAAAGAAGTATTATTCTTCGAAGACATATTTCGAAATTTTCAGAGCTTCATCTAAAGATCTGACCAATTATACAGCATATTCATACAATCTGAAATCTGTTAAGGATGGTAAGGAGTATCCGAAAAAGAAGGCAACAAGGGAAGATTTTCTGGTATATCTAAAGAAGACATTGAATTTGGATAATATTGAATACGATAAAGATGATCAATTGTTTGTGGAGGAAATGAAGGAAAGGATTGGGGATGGGTCTTTCCTCCCGAAACAGGTTAATTCAGATAACCGTGTTATTCCATATCAATTGTATTATGATGAACTGCGAAGAATTCTTGAAAATGCATCACGACACTATCCATTTCTCTCTGAAAAAGATGCAGATGGATACGTCAATTCAGAAAAACTTCTGTCAATTATAAAATTCAGGATTCCTTATTATGTAGGCCCCCTTAGAAAAGATAACAATTCGTTTGGATGGATCGAGAGAAAAGCAGAAGGCCCAATACGGCCTTGGAATTTTGAAGAAGTGATTGATATTGATGAGAGTGAAGCTGCTTTTATCAGGAAGATGACAAATTACTGTACATATATTCCGGGGAAAGATGTGCTTCCCAAATGGTCGCTTCTTTACACAAAGTATACAGTACTAAATGAGATTAATAATCTCAAGAGTAACGGAAAAGGAATATCCGTTGAGGCAAAAAAGGCAATATATAATGATCTTTTTTGCAGGTTTAAAAAAGTAACGCCTAAAATGATAAAAGAGTATCTGCGAGATAACGGTTATATACAGAAGAATGATGAAATAAGCGGAATTGATGTTCAGATTAATGCATCATTAAAATCAAGGCAGGATTTCAATGATGTTTTAAATCAGGGAATTTTGTCTGAAGAAGATGTGGAAAGAATAATAACCAGAAACACTTATTCTGAAGATACACGCAGGTATAGATTGTGGCTTAAAAAGGAGTATCCTAAGCTTAACGATGATGTTATGAGAAGGATTGGAAAACTTAAATATACAGATTTTGGACGTTTATCCGGATTTTTCCTTTCTGAATTGGTAGGCGCTTCAAAGGAAACCGGAGAATCCGGAACCATAATGTATTTCCTGTGGAATACCAACGAGAATCTCATGCAGCTTCTTTCCGACAGATACACTTTTTCTGATGAAATTGAGCAGATCCGAAACAACTACTATGCAGAGAATAAACTTGGAATAAATGAACAGATGGAGAGTCTTGGTATATCAAATGCAGTAAAGAGACCGGTTGTTCGTACTTTGGCAGTAGTAGATGATGTCGTATCAACACTTGGTAAGGTGCCGGAAAAGATATTTGTTGAAATGGCAAGAGGAGAAGATGAGAAGAAACAGAGAACCGTCAGCAGAAAAGAACAGATATTGAATCTCTATCGACAGGTGGAGGAGGATACACGTTTATTAGAAAAGCAACTTGAAGATATGGGTGAAACGGCAAACAACAGCTTACAGAGTGATGCGCTTTTCCTCTACTACATGCAGCTTGGAAAATGTATGTACAGTGGGGAAGCTATAGATCTGTCACAAATAAAAAAAGATAAATACAATATTGACCATATTTATCCTCAGAGTTTTGTTAAAGATGATAGTATCCTCAATAATCGCGTGCTTGTTTTATCAAAGATCAACGGAGATAAGAAGGATGTATATCCCATAGATAAGAGCATTCGGGAAAAGATGCAGCCATTTTGGAAGATGCTCTGTGAAAAAGGTTTAATTACAAAGGAGAAGTATAACAGACTTACCAGAGGAACACCATTTACCGACGAAGAGAAAATGGGATTTATCAATCGTCAGTTGGTTGAAACACGCCAGTCCATGAAGGCTGTTACACAGTTATTAAAGAATCGTTATCCGGATACGGAAATAGTTTATGTCAAGGCAAGGCTTGCTTCAGATTTTAAAAAGGACTTTGATCTGGCACCCAAATCAAGAATTATCAATGATCTGCATCATGCGAAGGATGCATATCTGAATGTTGTGGCGGGAAATGTGTATCATGAAAAGTTTACAAAAAAATGGTTCCGGATTACGGATACATATAGCATGAAAACAAAGGTGATTTTTGCTAATGATCTGGAACGAAACGGTGAAGTGATCTGGAATCATAAAAAAGACCTGGAGACTGTGAAAAAAACATATGAGAGAAACAATATCCATTTGACTAAATATGCGTATAGTCAGAAAGGTGGATTGTTTGATCAGATGCCAGTAAAAAAAGGGAGCGGACAGGTATGCCTTAAGAAGGGAATGGATATATCCAAGTATGGGGGATATAATAAACCAACGGCAAGCTTCTTCGTAATTGCCAAGTATCTAAAGGGTGGAAAGAAAGAGGTATCTTTTGTCCCTGTTGACCTGATGGTAAGTGAAAGATTTTTAGCTGATTATAAGTTTGCGTGTGAATATATAAAAGATGTTCTGGCTGGAATGAATACAAAGAAGATAGAAAATGTTGAATTGCCATTCAGAAACAGGGTAGTAAAGATTAAATCCACACTATGTTTGGATGGAGTAAAGGTTTGGGTGAACGGGAAGGCAAACGGAGGGAAAATAGTATTACTATCATTAGCGGAAAGTGCCTATTATGATAATGATTCGGTTTATTATATTGGCAAGATCGAACGTTATGTAGAGAAGAAGAAAACCAATCGGAGACTGCAGCATGATGAGCAATATGATGAGTTGTCAGAGGAGAAGAACCTTAGGTTATATGATATACTTATAGAAAAAATGCATACAAAACAATTTGCAAATATGCCCGGAAATCAGTGCTCAGTCTTGAAAGAGGGAAGAGAATTGTTTATCAAGAATGACTTTGATTCTCAGATTCAGATTCTTGTTAATTGTGTTAATCTATTAAAATCAGGAAGAGCAGGAGGATGCGATCTCAAAGCAATCGGTGGGAAAAATGCCAGCGGGGTAATGACATTAGGGGCCAACATTTCATCTTCAAAATATAAGGACATTCGTATTATTGATTATTCTCCGGCGGGACTGCATTTAAATGAGTCCGTAAATCTTATGGAGCTGTAATATATGAGTTGGCGCGTTGTTGTGATTTCATCGAGGTGCAAGCTTGACTATTGTATGAATTATATGGTTATCCGGAGTGAAGAAACACAGAGAATCCTTTTGGATGAAATAGCGGTATTGCTTTTGGAAAACACCGCTGTTTCTATGACGGGATGTCTCCTATCATCTCTGATTGAAAAGAAGATTAAAGTGATTTTCTGTGATTCTTCAAGAAGTCCACAATCGGAGCTTCTTCCATATTATGGAGCACATAACTGCTCTTTGAGGATAAAACAACAGATTGCGTGGACAGAGGATACAAAAAAACATGTATGGACTCGAATTGTAAAGAAAAAGATTCTTAATCAGAGCCGGCTTTTATTAAAGTGGGATAAAGATAAAGAAGCCGGAATGCTTCGCGGATATACAAATGAATTAAAAGAAGGTGACATTTCCAATAGAGAAGGTCATGCAGCGAAAGTGTACTTTAATGCGTTATTTGGAAAAGAATTCACGCGAAGTGATGATGAAAATCCAATTAATTCGGCACTAAATTACGGGTATTCCCTGATCCTATCTGCATTTAACCGAGAAGTAGTAGCGAATGGTTATTTAACACAATTAGGCTTGGCGCATGATAATCAATTTAATCAGTTTAACTTTAGCTGTGATCTTATGGAACCGTTTAGAATCCTGATTGATCAGGAGGTTAAAATGAGTATTCCGGAATCCTTTGGGAAAGAGGAAAAACATAAGCTGGTAAATGTATTGAATCATACATACCGTATTAGAGATGCGGAACAGACGCTTCTTAATGCAATAAAGATTTATACTAAGAGCGTGTGCGACGCATTAGAGGATGATAACCCGGAGTTAATAAGGTTTGTGGAGATATGAGTTATCGATTTATGAGAATAATAGTTTTTTTTGATCTTCCTACTGTTACAGATAAAGATAAAAGAGAGTATAGGCAGTTTCGAAAGCTGCTGCTTAAAAATGGATTTGTAATGATGCAGGAATCAGCATATACCCGTATGGTTTTAAATCAAACAGTACAGAATTCAGTAATTTCACTTCTTAAGAATAACAAACCGTCGGGAGGGATTGTTCAGGCGCTTGTTGTAACGGAAAAGCAGTTTTCCGGAATTGTAAATATTTGTGGCAGATTTACAAGTAATGTGGTTGATTCTGATGAAAGGCTGGTAATCATTTGAAACTGGTAGCAGAATTTTTGCCAAGTACGATTGAGGTAGTGGAAGGAGAGGTTACTTCCATTGTTATAGAGCACAAGCCAACATTTCTACAATTCTTGCAGGAATTGTATGCACAATTGAATGGCTCTGATGGGTGTATTTTTCTATCGGAAAATGGGAGGCCTCTGAAAATCTCAAAGAATGTTGAATTAATTACTTCATTTATTCCATTTAATCTGAATGAAAAGAGATTGATTACTAAAATAAATTCTTTGCTTGAGGCCGAAGCGTTGGATGCGGAGCATTATTATCAAACAATGGAACTCCTGGCGAATATAGAAAAATATGTTAATTCTCTATCCGATTTTTTTCCGTTCAATATTTCATGTAGTGGAATTAATACAACATCAATGATTAAAATGGCAGATATTTCAATAGAAGAAGACAGCGCTACTAAAATTGAACGTGTGCTAAACTATATGTTGATAGTTAATGATCTGTTGGGAGAGCGGCTGTTTGTGTTTATTAATATGAGTATGTTCTTTTCGGATGAGGATATGCAAGGCTTTATTTTCACCTGTAATATGCATAAATATAAGGTATTACTCATAGATGGAGTGGAAACAACAGAGTATAATGGAATCAGGAGAATGATTATAGATTGTGATTTGTGTATTATTTAAGCAATATAGGAATTCATTCCTTTGGATTTGCACACCGGCTATCGTAGGGCTGGTTTTAACTGAAAATTCATGTCCGTATTTATGGGAATCTGGTGAATTTGAGGTTTGAGAGTAGTGTGAATCCAGAGGGCTCTGAAACTGCCATGCCACCCAGGAACGGCTATGCGATGTTTGAGAGTAGTGTGAATCCAGAGGGCTCTGAAACCCAGGGGCTAATGTGATCGGCTATGTGATCGTTTGAGAGTAGTGTGAATCCAGAGGGCTCTGAAACCTCCCACTACCACGGCATATAGGTTTTGTAGTTTGAGAGTAGTGTGAATCCAGAGGGCTCTGAAACCTTTGAAGAGATGGCGAATGCCTGCGGATGGTTTGAGAGTAGTGTGAATCCAGAGGGCTCTGAAACCAATAACGATATCGACAAGATGTTAATTGCGTTTGAGAGTAGTGTGAATCCAGAGGGCTCTGAAACTGTACAATAGAAAGCGATATATCGAAATCGTTTGAGAGTAGTGTGAATCCAGAGGGCTCTGAAACAGCAGTGGAAGAGTTAATAGATTGTTGCATGTTTGAGAGTAGTGTGAATCCAGAGGGCTCTGAAACATGGTTGGTGGTCATCTTTCCACTGTCATGTTTGAGAGTAGTGTGAATCCAGAGGGCTCTGAAACTGTATGGCCTGATGTTGTAACTAATCATCCGTTTGAGAGTAGTGTGAATCCAGAGGGCTCTGAAACTAACAGAAAAGATTAGCCCTCGTGATATAGTTTGAGAGTAGTGTGAATCCAGAGGGCTCTGAAACTACCGTTCCTGTGGTGGCTTCAAAAGTCTTGTTTGAGAGTAGTGTGAATCCAGAGGGCTCTGAAACCAACTGTCCCAACTTGGGCGTGTATTTCTGTTTGAGAGTAGTGTGAATCCAGAGGGCTCTGAAACCAATACGTGAAAGACCGCTGCATGCGTATCGTTTGAGAGTAGTGTGAATCCAGAGGGCTCTGAAACGAAATGGATACAATTCGATTTTGCTCACTTGTTTGAGAGTAGTGTGAATCCAGAGGGCTCTGAAACCACGGGAAGGTGTAAAGATGGGGACAGTAGTTTGAGAGTAGTGTGAATCCAGAGGGCTCTGAAACCACCGGTCATAAAACCTTTGCATTCTACAGTTTGAGAGTAGTGTGAATCCAGAGGGCTCTGAAACGATGTTTCCGCACAAAAACGAAAGAGAGGAGTTTGAGAGTAGTGTGAATCCAGAGGGCTCTGAAACCGTGCCATGATCTCTGTTGCGTCATACGCGGTTTGAGAGTAGTGTGAATCCAGAGGGCTCTGAAACACAGATATGGTCTATATCTATGGAGAATACAGTTTGAGAGTAGTGTGAATCCAGAGGGCTCTGAAACGGATAAGATCATTAGCCTTTTTAAGATCCTGTTTGAGAGTAGTGTGAATCCAGAGGGCTCTGAAACTTGATGCTCTCGGTAAGCTTGTCTGCATCGTTTGAGAGTAGTGTGAATCCAGAGGGCTCTGAAACAATCGACCTCGATTGGGGGCGGGGTACCTGTTTGAGAGTAGTGTGAATCCAGAGGGCTCTGAAACCATAGCCTGAGTCATAATATCGCCAACGTTGTTTGAGAGTAGTGTGAATCCAGAGGGCTCTGAAACTGTATGGCCTGATGTAGTTGTCAATCATCCGTTTGAGAGTAGTGTGAATCCAGAGGGCTCTGAAACTTTTCGTAACTGTGATACAGTTCATCATCGTTTGAGAGTAGTGTGAATCCAGAGGGCTCTGAAACTAAACGTGCAGCAGGGTCCTCAAAAGGGTTGTTTGAGAGTAGTGTGAATCCAGAGGGCTCTGAAACCTATGAAATGTTCTGGAACCACCAAAAGCTGTTTGAGAGTAGTGTGAATCCAGAGGGCTCTGAAACGTGGGCCTTGATGCCCAGGGGCCGACAGCAGTTTGAGAGTAGTGTGAATCCAGAGGGCTCTGAAACCAGACCATCATGGTTCCGACATCCGCTGCAGTTTGAGAGTAGTGTGAATCCAGAGGGCTCTGAAACATTTCGTGATATATATAATTATTTCGCACAGTTTGAGAGTAGTGTGAATCCAGAGGGCTCTGAAACTACATTCGTTACAACCAACTCGTGAAATACTGTTTGAGAGTAGTGTGAATCCAGAGGGCTCTGAAACTTAAAAAGCGACGGCTGGTTTTATATCTAGTTTGAGAGTAGTGTGAATCCAGAGGGCTCTGAAACTCACAGGAACATTTGAAGAATGGGAGGTATGTTTGAGAGTAGTGTGAATCCAGAGGGCTCTGAAACGATACATGGTCATGGATCCCTCAAGCATTCGTTTGAGAGTAGTGTGAATCCAGAGGGCTCTGAAACCGTCTTGCTTATAGGTAACCCGATATCGCGGTTTGAGAGTAGTGTGAATCCAGAGGGCTCTGAAACAGTTATGACTCTAATGCGTGGCATGATGCGTTTGAGAGTAGTGTGAATCCAGAGGGCTCTGAAACATATTATTTAAATCACTTGTATCAAGATTAGTTTGAGAGTAGTGTGAATCCAGAGGGCTCTGAAACATCTCCTGTAAGTAATCATAAGGCTGTCCGTTTGAGAGTAGTGTGAATCCAGAGGGCTCTGAAACCTGGTCTTTGGGCAGTGCGAGAAGGTAGCCGTTTGAGAGTAGTGTGAATCCAGAGGGCTCTGAACCCTTTTTCGTCAAAAGGCTTTGTTGAATTCCGTTTGAGAGTAGTGTGAATCCAGAGGGCTCTGAAACTAAGAAAACCAATTAAAACACCAGGACTATGTTTGAGAGTAGTGTGAATCCAGAGGGCTCTGAAACTCTTTGTTTCCGTGAAATACTTGAGCATAGTTTGAGAGTAGTGTGAATCCAGAGGGCTCTGAAACTGACGGATATGAAATGTGCGCTGAGTGTATGTTTGAGAGTAGTGTGAATCCAGAGGGCTCTGAAACTACACCATCAATCTTCTGTGTGGTATTATGGTTTGAGAGTAGTGTGAATCCAGAGGGCTCTGAAACAGATAAGATTGACTCTAAGAACGAGGAGATGTTTGAGAGTAGTGTGAATCCAGAGGGCTCTGAAACAGGATCATCTTTTGCTAAGATCGGGGAGCTGTTTGAGAGTAGTGTGAATCCAGAGGGCTCTGAAACTGAAAGATGAAACTTCATATAAGCCTAATGTTTGAGAGTAGTGTGAATCCAGAGGGCTCTGAAACGTACCAGAAGCTGTGGAACGTCAAATGGGGTTTGAGAGCTTCCTGTATACTACAAAGTGTAGGGCGCTTGACTGAAGAAAATACCTCAAGTAAAGTTGGATTATTACTGACCTGCCAGTTGGTAAAATCCAAACAATACGAGAGGTATCTGCAATGAATGTTAATGGTAAGAAGGCAAAAAATCAAGAGGTAATCGGCAACTCAGCAGTCAATGTTCTCTCACGGGAAGATCTAATCAGAAAGATTGATGCGATTAAGGCTGGAATGCAAGCGGCTACCTGGCGAGAAATGGAAACTCACGGTAAATTTGCGAAGAATGACAAACTCTCATTCATCAGTGATGACATGCTTATTTTGGGATGCGATGTAGGCAGTGAAATACACTATGTGAGAGCTATCGATACACGAGGTCGTGAGTTGAGCAGGGAAGCATTTCCGTTCAGCAACAGTGCTGAAGGCTTTCAGAGCGCGAAGGACTGGGCATTACACATAGCTGCCGAGAACAACAAATCCCAGATCGTTCTTGGTCTGGAGCCCACCGGGCACTACTGGTTCTGTCTTGCAACTTGGATGATTTCAAATGACATCAGTGTTGTTCAAGTTAATCCGTATGCGGTGAAGCAGACAAAGGAGCTGGAGGATAACAGCCAGTTAAAGGATGACCGAAAGGATCCAAAACTGATCGCAAATTTGGTAAAGGATGGAAATTATGGTATGCCGTACTTGCCGGAAGGCGTGTATGCAGATATCCGCCGGTTGTCAATGCTGCGTGATCAGCTGACAGAGGACAGGATCCGGAGTACAAACCGGCTTCACAGAGAGATGAAAATCTATTTTCCGGAGTATGTGGACGCATTCGGGAAAATTGATGGATCGTTTGCTCTGGAGGTTCTAAAGAAAGCACCATTTCCGGAAGATATCGTGGAAATCGGCGCTGATGGTCTGAAGGAAGTCTGGCATACTGCAAAGCTACGTGGACGCGGCTACAGCAGAGCAGATCATATAGTCAGCCTGGCGGAAAAGAGTGTGGGATTAAAGCGGGGGATCTTTGGGGGCAGAGAAGCCGTCAAGCTGTTCGCGGAACAAATACTTGAGCTGTCAATGAAGATTGACAGGATTGAGGGTATGTTGCATGAAGAGTGCCGGAGAATCCCGTACATGGAAAATGTTCTTGAGATCGAAGGAATCGGAGAGAATACTTTGGCAGGAATCCTCGCTGAAATGGGAGATATCGCAAGATTTGATGATGTAAAAGAAATTCAGAAACTTAGCGGGTTAGGACTTGTTGCATGTAGCTCTGGCAAACATAAGGGAGAAACCAAGATCAGTCACAGAGGACGCAAAAGGCTTAGATATTGGTTGTTCCAGGCTGCAAAGTCGGCTGTGGTGCATTCGGAGGAATTCAGGTCACTGCATGTTTACTATACGACAAGACCGGAGAATCCGTTGAAGAAGATGCAGTCGTTGATTGCGATTGCCTGTAAGATACTTAGGGTAATCTTCACTATTCTAAGGACTGGACAAAAATATGATCCGGTCAAGATGCTGAAAGACATCCGTCATCCATCTCCGACAGCAGTGGTAGCAGCTTAGGAAGAAAAAGGCAAGCGACAAAAAACAGAATATGCATCCTCCAGAACCCCGCCGAACCTCTAATAAGTATGGAGGCTGGGCAGGGTCCTGGAGAAGGAACTCGAAAATGATGGCGTAGGATCTACGACATCTACGTTAACTGGCACGGAGGAACCTTAGGCGGCTTATCGCGTCCACTGAACTATCAGTACCGCCAAGGAACCCAGGTCAGTAATGAACCAACAACAAACAAGAGCTGTAGCCGGCAGGAGTATTCTCCGTAGGGCATGACCCTGTTTGAGAGCTTGGCTGGCACTCGGTGTATGGACAGGTGGGACGAAGGAAGTTGGGACACGATCCCTATAGACACGGAAGGTTCACCGCCATAGTTGATCGGAGGGAAAATGGCCTTTATAGAGCTAAACATAAGGACGCTCTTATTTGCTATACTCTTCGACAGCTATTCAGTACTTGATACGATGTTGTCCATACCCATTTGGCTCTGTTTCATGAGGTATAAAAATACGTCAAAGCCTTATAATACTTGAATTTGGGGCTTGACATAATAGGAAGTAGTGTGAATCCAGAGGGCTCTGAAACATAATATTGCCGGTAATACACATAATGCTAGTTTGAGAGTAGTGTGAATCCAGAGGGCTCTGAAACCAACTTGGCAAGTCCGGTTACGAAGACAAGGTTTGAGAGTAGTGTGAATCCAGAGGGCTCTGAAACAGGACATGGTTTTCGATTATAACGAATCTGGTTTGAGAGTAGTGTGAATCCAGAGGGCTCTGAAACGCTGAAGGCATCCGGACTAGATTACACAGTGTTTGAGAGTAGTGTGAATCCAGAGGGCTCTGAAACTTTCCGGGGCTTTACGGGGCTGGAAACGCCGTTTGAGAGTAGTGTGAATCCAGAGGGCTCTGAAACTGCGGAATTGCACTGGGATCGTGACTACAGTTTGAGAGTAGTGTGAATCCAGAGGGCTCTGAAACGTTCTCTTGCTTCTACGGTAACTTTTAATGTTTGAGAGTAGTGTGAATCCAGAGGGCTCTGAAACTTTACTCCATGAACGGAGTAGCTACCAAATGTTTGAGAGTAGTGTGAATCCAGAGGGCTCTGAAACTTTACTCCATGAACGGAGTAGCTACCAAATGTTTGAGAGTAGTGTGAATCCAGAGGGCTCTGAAACCGCGAGTGACGTAACATTCGCAGGGGACAGGTTTGAGAGTAGTGTGAATCCAGAGGGCTCTGAAACCTGCTATCAATTCTGCATTTCTTATGATATGTTTGAGAGTAGTGTGAATCCAGAGGGCTCTGAAACCTGCTATCAATTCTGCATTTCTTATGATATGTTTGAGAGTAGTGTGAATCCAGAGGGCTCTGAAACTGTGTGCGATATTTGAATGATTTTGAAAAAGTTTGAGAGTAGTGTGAATCCAGAGGGCTCTGAAACATGTCTTCATGTCATTCATTTCCTTTCGCTGTTTGAGAGTAGTGTGAATCCAGAGGGCTCTGAAACGGATGTCTATGCTGCAATCCAATATGCGATGTTTGAGAGTAGTGTGAATCCAGAGGGCTCTGAAACCATAACATCAGGATTTCGGTTGTTCTGGGTGTTTGAGAGTAGTGTGAATCCAGAGGGCTCTGAAACTGCACCATGTCGCAATCGGGAAATGTACACGTTTGAGAGTAGTGTGAATCCAGAGGGCTCTGAAACGAAAGATATAAAAGCCTATTTTGAAATGTGGGTTTGAGAGTAGTGTGAATCCAGAGGGCTCTGAAACCGTTAAAGTAATAGTTTAGCGAATCGTTGTGTTTGAGAGTAGTGTGAATCCAGAGGGCTCTGAAACCCTGCTCCCTGCGGATCTTCTCATTCTTCAGTTTGAGAGTAGTGTGAATCCAGAGGGCTCTGAAACATATCTTTCGGTTGATGTTGATGGGGCAACGTTTGAGAGTAGTGTGAATCCAGAGGGCTCTGAAACATTAGGGCTTTGCGTTTTGGCGGACGCGTGTTTGAGAGTAGTGTGAATCCAGAGGGCTCTGAAACCAATAAATGGATGTGAAGAAGGAGTCATGCGTTTGAGAGTAGTGTGAATCCAGAGGGCTCTGAAACATAAACTATGTAAATTCAGAATTGCTTTATGTTTGAGAGTAGTGTGAATCCAGAGGGCTCTGAAACCTGTGTTGCATTGTTAGAGTATATGCGGCGGTTTGAGAGTAGTGTGAATCCAGAGGGCTCTGAAACTTTTTATCTGTTTTTATGTTCCAACCTATAGTTTGAGAGTATTGTGAATCCAGAGGGCTCTGAAACCTTCATGAGGTGGAGGAATAACACCCGTCAGTTTGAGAGTAGTGTGAATCCAGAGGGCTCTGAAACAAATAAGGACGGGCAACAATCCGGAAACCGGTTTGAGAGTAGTGTGAATCCAGAGGGCTCTGAAACTTGAAAGATAACTTTAATTCTGTAAGGGAGTTTGAGAGTAGTGTGAATCCAGAGGGCTCTGAAACTGCCTTGGTTCTGCAACAACATCTGTGCAGGTTTGAGAGTAGTGTGAATCCAGAGGGCTCTGAAACGTAACTCATGCACTTTAGGAGGTGACTTATGGTTTGAGAGTAGTGTGAATCCAGAGGGCTCTGAAACTATAACGTGATTGGTACTCACAAGGTAACGAGTTTGAGAGTAGTGTGAATCCAGAGGGCTCTGAAACTCTTATCAAATCTTTATCATGGATAATATGTTTGAGAGTAGTGTGAATCCAGAGGGCTCTGAAACATTGGTAGCTATGAGCAACTCGGACAAGCGTTTGAGAGTAGTGTGAATCCAGAGGGCTCTGAAACTGTGTCATGCACCCATGGGAGAAATTGATCGTTTGAGAGTAGTGTGAATCCAGAGGGCTCTGAAACAACTTTTTTCTTCTTAGGATCGACATGATAGTTTGAGAGTAGTGTGAATCCAGAGGGCTCTGAAACATCAGCAAGAGCAACATAACCTTCTGCAACGTTTGAGAGTAGTGTGAATCCAGAGGGCTCTGAAACTTGATACCGGCAGCCCCAATGGCGACTTGGTTTGAGAGTAGTGTGAATCCAGAGGGCTCTGAAACAAATGGATCTTCCAGGGCGGCGCAATCCCTGTTTGAGAGTAGTATGAATCCAGAGGGCTCTGAAACCTTGCACTTTTTTACGAGGTGATATAACCTGTTTGAGAGTAGTGTGAATCCAGAGGGCTCTGAAACTTGCTGCTGGATCTAAGGCTTTTGGATCCGTTTGAGAGTAGTGTGAATCCAGAGGGCTCTGAAACTGATCGCAGTGATCGAGCAGTTTATAGTCGTTTGAGAGTAGTGTGAATCCAGAGGGCTCTGAAACGGTGATTAAGTGGACACAATTAGTAACTTAGTTTGAGAGTAGTGTGAATCCAGAGGGCTCTGAAACTTAATTGCTTTTATTATGATGGTAATATGTGTTTGAGAGTAGTGTGAATCCAGAGGGCTCTGAAACCAACTTCTGAGATATGTTATCGACCATGTGTTTGAGAGTAGTGTGAATCCAGAGGGTTCTGAAACCACGACACGCGCCGCCTCCGTATCACTCGCGTTTGAGAGTAGTGTGAATCCAGAGGGCTCTGAAACCCGCCGCCCCAACCACCGTTGAAACAGAGCAGTTTGAGAGTAGTGTGAATCCAGAGGGCTCTGAAACAGAGGAGTTTGACCTGTCCGTGCAGCAGACGTTTGAGAGTAGTGTGAATCCAGAGGGCTCTGAAACGAACCTTGCACCTTAATAATAGTTTCAGATGTTTGAGAGTATGACTGGAAATATACAATGATATTCGCCGGTGCTATAGTATCTATTCAGCTCCTGCGGTTCCGGATGCTGCGGATCCGGGACGTAGGACGGCCAGAGGTGCTGAACAGATACTATAAAAAACCCTTGACATGTTAGCTTAGACTAACTATACTTGTGGTGGTTAGAGGATGCTAACCTGTTTTATCATGTTATCAGCACATTCTGACCGACAGCCTCCGGTCAGCGCCGGAGGGGTGAAAGATTAGATGAGGAGGGATGGAATTGAAGACACTGAGAGATGTGCCGATCGGTGGTACGGCTACTGTAGTAAAGCTGCAGGGCGAAGGAGCGGTCAGGCGCCGGATCATGGATATGGGAATTACGAAGGGTGTGGAGATATATGTCAGAAAGGTCGCACCCCTGGGAGATCCCGTAGAGATCACCGTGAGAGGCTACGAGCTGTCCGTTCGTAAGACGGATGCGGAAAAAATAGAGGTAGAGTAGATTATTTTTTTTGAATACAGGTTAGAGCGAACTAATAATAGTTTGCAATAACTATAGAAAGGAAAAATGATGAGCATACGTATCGCCCTCGCAGGAAATCCGAACTGCGGGAAGACAACTTTATTCAATGCGCTGACCGGCGCCAACCAGTATGTAGGCAACTGGCCGGGAGTTACGGTTGAGAAAAAGGAAGGAAAACTGAAAGGGAATAAGGAGGTCCGGATCGAGGATCTTCCGGGTATTTATTCACTGTCTCCTTATACACTGGAGGAAGTGGTTGCGAGAAATTATCTGATCGGACAGCGTCCGGATGCGATCATTAACATTGTGGATGGTACAAATCTTGAGCGCAACCTGTACCTTACGACCCAGGTGCTGGAGCTTGGTATTCCGGTTGTTGTAGCTGTCAATATGATGGATCTTGTGGAGAAGAACGGAGACAGGATCAATACGAAGGCTCTCTCCGACAAGCTTGGAGTTCCGGTAATGGAGATTTCCGCAATGAAGGGGACCGGTATCGATCAGGTGACGGAAAAGGCGATAGAGCTCGCAAGATCCGGCAGGGTTGCCGAAAGAAAGCATACCTTCTCCAAAGAAGCGGAAGATTACATCCGGCAGGTAGAGGAGAAGCTTCCTTCGGAGATAAAGCAGGAGGAACGCCGGTTCTTCGCCATCAAGCTTCTGGAGCGGGATGACAAGGTTGGTGAGATGGCTGAAAACCTTCCGGATGTGTCGGAGGAGATACATGCTATGGAGGGCGCTTTTGATGATGATACGGAAAGCATCTTCACGAATGAGCGGTACAACTTTATCTCGTCCATCATTTCCGGCGTGCTGAAGAAGAAACATACGGGAACAAAGATGAACACCTCGGATAAGATTGACAGGATCGTGACCAACCGCTGGCTGGCGCTTCCAATCTTCGCGGTGGTCATGTTCATCGTATATTATGTTTCGATCTCTACCATCGGTGGCTGGGCTACGGACTGGACCAATGACAGCCTTTTCGGAGACGGTTTCCATCTCTTTGGTATGAGCGGTGATTTTGATGCGGAGACGGAAAAGTGGGCAGACGAGCATGTTTTTGTTGATGAAGTGAAGGCGGTGGTCGATCAGGCGGCTGCAGATGAAAATGTCATCGGTGCCGGGGATCTGCAGGGCGCTTTTGAAGACAAAGATCTGGACGGCTTTTCTGAGGCTTACGGAACCTATGCGGATGATCTGATCGAAAAGGGTTATGCCATAGATGAAGTCCTGGAGGCTTCCGGGGCGCTTAATGAAGACGGTGAATTTGATTCTCCGGATCCCTCAGAATACGGAACCTGGGTTCCGAGTATTCCAGCCCTGGCAGAGAAAGGCCTGGATGCAGTTAACTGTGCGGAATGGCTGAAGAGCCTGATCCTGGACGGTATCATCGCAGGCGTGGGTGCGGTTCTTGGGTTTGTTCCGCAGATGCTGGTGCTTTTCATCTTCCTTGCTATTCTTGAAGAATGCGGTTATATGGCGCGTGTAGCTTTCATCATGGACCGTATCTTCAGGAAGTTCGGGCTTTCGGGTAAGTCCTTCATTCCGGTTCTGATCGGAACCGGCTGCGGCGTACCGGGTATCATGGCAAGTCGTACCATTGAAAATGAGAGAGACCGTCGTATGACGATCATGACTACAACATTTATCCCCTGCGGAGCAAAGCTGCCCATCATTTCACTGATCGCAGCAGCGCTGTTCCATGGATCCGCATGGGTGGCATGGAGCGCATATTTCATCGGAGTTGCGGCTATCGTTCTTTCCGGTATTCTGCTGAAGAAGACGAAGATGTTCGCAGGTGATCCGGCACCGTTTGTAATGGAGCTTCCTGCATATCATGCTCCCAAGGTGGGCGCTGTGCTCCGGTCCATGTGGGAACGCGGCTGGTCCTTTATCAAGAAGGCCGGAACCATCATCCTGCTTTCATCCATCCTGATCTGGGCAGGCAAGTCCTTCGGATGGGTGGACGGAGCCTTTGGATTCAATCCGGATGTTGCGCTGGAAGACAGTATCCTGGGCAAGATCGGAAGCGGTATCATGTGGATCTTCGCTCCTCTCGGTTTCGACAATATCCGTGCCACCATCGCAACGGTCATGGGACTCGTTGCAAAGGAAGAGGTTGTAGGCGTATTCGGTGTCCTGGATTTCGAAGGACTGACACGTCTGGCAGGGTATTCATTCCTGATCTTCAACCTGCTCTGCGCACCCTGCTTCGCAGCCATCGGAGCTATAAAGAGAGAGATGAACTCGGCAAAATGGACCTGGTTTGCCATCGGTTATCAGTGTGCCTTTGCATACTTTGTAGCACTCTGCGTATATCAGATCGGCATGCTGATCACTGGAAACTTCAGCGCCTGGGTAATACTCGCCTTCGTGCTTCTTATCGGCTTTGCGTACCTGCTCTTCAGGCCGTATAAGGAGAGTCAGAAGCTTGAATTCAGGATGAATAAGACAGCGTAAGAGTGTCGCCCTGAATTTTTGACCAGGTCGTGTGAGACATGTTGAGGTGTAAGATATGGATGGAATATTAGGAACTATACTGGTGCTAATCATTCTGCTTGCGGTCATAGCACTGGTCATTCACAGTATGATACGTGACAGGAAAGCGGGGAAGTCCGTTATCTGCGGCGGAAGTTGCGGAAGCTGCGGCGGATGCTGCAGCTCCTGCAAGGGCTGCCCGGGAAGCGCTAAGTGCCGGGGGTAAAATACCTTTCGCTTCCGGCATCATAATATATCAATGGAAGGAGGAATATAGTGATGCCTCTAAATTATGCGGAATTGGGTCAGCCTCAGACGATCAAAAAGATCGGAGGTAAGCCTGAAGTAAGAAAACATCTTGTGGATCTGGGGTTTAATGTCGGAGGAGAGGTCAGCGTTGTAAGCTCGACCGGTAAAAATCTTATCGTGAAGGTTAAGGAAAGCCGGGTCGCTGTCAGTGAGGAACTGGCTGCAAAGATAATGGTATAGGAGCAGCAGTGACTGTCGAGATTATTTTAGGACTTTTGATACCATTTGCCGGAACAGCCCTTGGATCGGCCTGCGTATTCCTGATGAAAAGGGAACTGAGCGCGATGGTACAGAGAGCGCTTACCGGGTTTGCCAGCGGGGTCATGGTTGCGGCTTCGATCTGGAGCCTCCTCATACCGGCCATGGAGCAGACTGAGGATATGGGAAAACTCAGTTTCCTTCCCGCATTTGCGGGTTTCTGGATGGGTATCCTTTTTCTTCTCTTTCTTGACTCCGTTATTCCGCATCTGCACATGAACGCGGAGAAAGCCGAAGGACCGAAGGCGAAGCTGCGGAAAACTACCATGATGGTTCTGGCTGTTACGCTCCACAATATCCCTGAGGGGATGGCTGTAGGAGCCGTGTATGCGGGGCTTATCTCCGGCAATACAACAATAACATCCGGAGGCGCGCTGGCGCTGGCTTTAGGTATCGCTATTCAGAACTTCCCCGAGGGCGCTATCATTTCCATGCCTCTCAGGGCGGAAGGAAAAAGCAGGGGAAAGGCTTTCCTTGATGGATTTTTATCGGGGGCGGTTGAACCGGCAGGGGCGCTGCTTACGATAATCGCTGCAGGCTTTATCGTTCCGGCGATGCCGTATCTGCTTAGCTTTGCGGCGGGAGCAATGATGTATGTAGTGGTGGAAGAGCTGATCCCGGAAATGTCGGCGGGGGAACATTCCAATATCGGCGTGGTGATGTTTTCGGTTGGTTTCACACTTATGATGGCGCTGGATGTAGCGCTGGGATAGAAAAATACAGTATCGGGATGGCGGCGCGGCTGTCATCGTTAAACCGGGCAGGATCTCCATCCTGCCCTTTTTATGATCCGGAGGAGGCATGATTTCCGGCCGTAAAAGTGGAAAGAGGGAGGAAAAAGAAGGGAAAAAAAGTAAAAAAGGAAAAAGAAGAAAAAAAGCGGCGAAGACCCGGAAAGAAGAAAAGAAAAGTAACATAAAACGCAAATGTGTGTTATACTATATACTGGTTTATTGTCGCTTATCCGTGCTTAAGGAAGGTATTCCGAAGGGCAGTTTGTGTTTGAGAAAAGAGTGTGCAAAAGGATAATAAAATACCGTAACTCTTTCGGAGGTTTACAATGTTGAGATCATATAAGCGTATACAAAGGATCATAACGATACTCCTGCTGGCGGCTTTCCTTGTATCCACTCTGATGCCGGCTGCGGCGTATGCGAAGGAGCAGAAGGTGATCCGTGTCGGATGGTATGAGTCCTCATTCTGTTATTTCGACAGATTCGGAAGACGCTGCGGTATTGATTACGAGTACTGTCAGAAGATTTCTGCCTATACAGGCTGGACCTATGAATATGTTGAGGACAGCTGGCCTAATCTTTTTCAGATGCTGAAAGACGGAGAGATAGATCTGCTCAGCGATGTCTCATACAAACCCGAGCGTGAGGAATATATGTATTTTTCCAATCTTCCCATGGGCACGGAGGCATACTATATCTTTACAGGCAAGGACAACCGGGAGATCGCAGCGGACAATCTCAAAACCTTCAACGGCAAGAGGATAGGAGTGAACAAGGACAGCGTTCAGGAAGGCTTCCTTAAGGATTGGGCCGAAAAGTACGGGATCAGTGTGGAGATCGTACCTCTGACCGTTTCGGAAAATGAATCCATGGAAATGGTCGTACGTAAGGAGATCGACGGATACGCATCCATATTCTCTTATGATTTCGAGCAGAATGTCCTTCCCCTATGCCGGATCGGAGGATCTGACTATTATTATGCGGTAAATAAGAACCGCCCGGATCTTCTGGATGAGCTGAATATGGCTATGGCCGAGATACAGGATGAAGATCCGTATTTCAAAGAGAATATATCCAAAACCCGTCTTTATGATACCAGAACAAATGCCACGCTGGCACCGAAACAAGAGGACTGGATAGCTGAACACGGAGCAATAAGGATCGGATACAGGGATAATTATCTTCCGTTCTGCAGCAGCGACCCTGAAACAGGGGAACTGACTGGGGCGCTGAAGGATTATCTGGTCCGTGCAAAGAATAACATGAACAATCCGAACCTGGAGTTTAAGACTATTCCCTTCGAATCGACAGATGCTGCCCTGAAGGCCCTTAAAGCAGGGGAAGTTGACTGCATCTTCCCGGTATATTTTCACACCTATGACGCAGAACAGCACGGGATCAGGCTGACCGAACCCGCGATGAAGACTGAAATGAACGCCATTATGCGTAAATCGGATCAGCAGGATCTTTCAGAAGACAGCAAGATCACCTTTGCAGTTAATGAGGGCATGAGAAATATCGAGACCTTCATCATGGAGTATTACCCGGAGGCGGAAAGAAAGAGCTATCCGGGACTTCAGGCATGCTTTGAAGCGGTTGCAAATGAAGATGCCGACTGCGTGCTTGTCAGCAATTACAGGGTTCCGTCAGAGGAGGATACATTAAAGAAATCCAGGCTTTACTCGGTGCCCACCGGTGAAACTCTTCCTTTTTCCTTCGCGATGAAGAATACGGACCTGGAACTGTACACCCTTATGAACAGAACTGTACTCTCCACAAAGGGTGAAGAAATGGGCGCTTCGCTGGCGTCCTATATCAGCCTGGATCAGAGGACTACCTTTATACAGTTCCTGAAGGATAACTGGCTCATCGTCCTGGCTGTACTGACGGTGGTATTTGTGATCATAACTATCCTGCTGGGACAGAAGCTGAGAGCGGAACGTCTGGCCAGCAAACAGAGACAGCTCCTCCGGGAAGCAGCGCAGATAGTGGAGCTGCAGCAGACGGTGTCTTCCCTGCTGGATAATATGCCCGGTATATATTTCACCAAGGACGCCAATACCGGCAAGTATCTGGCCTGCAATCAGGCCTTTGCAAGCTATGCCCGGAAAAAGGATTCCTCGGAGGTGCTGGGGCATACGGCAGAAGAGATCTTTGATGAAGAAACGTCAAAGCATTTCATGGAAGATGATAAAACGGCATTATCCATGGATGAACCTCTGATATTCTATGATAATATGACGGATGCTTTCGGTAACCTGCGAAAGGTCAAGGCCACCAGGCTGAAATACACCGATGCCAACGACCGGCTCTGTCTGCTCGGACTTTTCATGGACGTTTCGGACAGCACCCGCATTTCCAGGGAAAAGGCATCAACAAAGGAATCCTATGAGAAGGCCCGCAGCAACGGTATTATATTCACCCATATTGCGCAGACCCTGGCCCGCGGATATATGGAGCTCTATTATATTGATATTAATACCGAGGAGTTCATAGAATATCGCACCGATGAAGAGGACGGAAGCCTTTCCGAGACAAGACGGGGCTGGCATTTCTTTGAGGAATGCCAGGATATCGCAGAGCGGTCCGTATATCACGAGGACCTGGATGAAGTGCTCAGGGCAGTTGATCGTAAGACTCTGGTAGCAGCGCTGGAGCAGAATGACACCTTTGTGATGACATTCCGTATTAACCGTGATCCGGAACCGGGATATGTCAGCATGAAGGTTTCCCGTATGCAGGATGACGACCGTTTCATAATCATGAGCATAACGGATGTAGATGAGCAGATGAAGCATCGTCATGCAGCACAGCGCATGCAGGAAGAGAAAAGCGCCTACGACAGGATCAGTGCGCTGGCAGGTGATTTCCTGAGCATCTATCTGGTAGTTCCGGAGACGGGAAAGTATCGTGAATACAGCTCGGCAGCGGGTTTTGATGCCTTTGCCATGCCTGCGGAGGGTGAGAATTTCTTCTCTGATTTCAGAGAGAATACCATAAAGGCAGTTTATCCTGAGGATCAGAACAGAGTCTTTACAGCGCTTACCATGGGAAATGCCATTGAAGAGATAGACAAGAACGGTATATTTACGCTGAGCTACCGCCTGATAAAGGAAGGCGAGCCGCGATATGTCCAGCTTAAGGCCGCAATAATAGAGGAACCGGAGGGACATCGTCTGGTAGTCGGTGTCAACGATATCGATGCGCAGGTGCGTCAGGAGGAGGAATACAGCCGGCGATTGGCACAGGCAAGGATCGAGGCCAACATTGACGCTCTGACGGGAGTTAAGAACAGGAATGCCTACCGTGTCTACGAGGAAAGACTGAATGCACAGATCGAAATGGGCAGGGCACCTGAATTCGCCATTGTGATCCTGGATGTAAATGACCTGAAGAAGGTTAACGACACCGAGGGACACAAGGCAGGCGACCAGTATCTGAGGGATGCGTGCAGGATAATCTGCACTACATTTAAGCGCAGCCCGGTTTTCCGGGTGGGCGGAGACGAATTTGCGGTTCTTGCGCAGGGAGATGATTTCGCCCGGCTTGAAGAACTGGAAAAGCAGATGAACGATCATAATGACGATGCTGTGGAAAACGGCGGGATAGTTATCGCCCTGGGTATATCAAAATATGAGCAGGATGAGAAGGTGGCTCAGGTTTATGAACGTGCCGACCATAAGATGTATGATAATAAGAGTAATCTTAAAGCAAGAAAGAAGCTGAGAGGGTAGAGATATATGTATTATTCAGCAATCGGTATGCTGTCAGTTCTGATACTTATTATCCTGAACTGGAATATCCTGCGCGATCTGCGTATTTATGAGAAGCCCGCATGGAACGTATATAAGAGATTCCTTTTTGCTGTTCTGGTGTATTATCTCACGGATATCCTTTGGGGAATACTTGAGGAACAGAAGCTTGCGACAGCGCTTTTCGTCGATACAACCATATATTTTATAGCGATGGCGGCAGGCATATCCTTCTGGGCGGAGTATACCGTTGCATATCTGGATGAGAAGAGCTCTTACGGCCGTTTTCTGATAATCACGGGACGTATCATAGCGGGACTTGTCGCAGGTCTGGCCATTGTCAATATCTTTAAGCCCATACTGTTTAAGGTGGATAAGAATGCTGTCTACACGGCACTTCCGGCACGATATGTCATGCTGGTGATCCAGATCATATTCCTGATAGTTATCTCGATGCACGCCATTTCACTGATGTTCAGGGCGGAAGCATCAGACCGCAGGGTCGTACGCTATCGTATCCTGGCATCCTTTGGGATCATCATGGCCATCTGTCTCTTTGCGCAGATCTGGTTTCCGTATCTTCCGCTTTACTCCATCGCATATCTGATGGGAACCTGCCTGCTGCATGCCTTTGTAGTAAATGATGAAAAGGAGGATTACAGGAAGGAGCTGAAGGAAGCGGAAAAGATGATCGAGGTTAATGACCGGTTCCTTTCACTGCTGAACAATATGCCGGGTATGACCTTCACGAAGGATGCGGAGACCGGGAAGTATCTGGCCTGCAACCAGGCTTTTGCCGATTACGCAAATAAGGAGACTCCGGAGGGAGTAACAGGCCTCACGGATTTACAGATTTTTGATGCCGGCACTGCGGCACATTTCGCAGAGGATGATAAAATAGCGCTTTCTCTCAGTAAACCCTATGTCTTTTACGAGGATGTGCCGGATGCTGCCGGAAATCACAGGCAGCTGCAGACAACGAAGATAAAATATACGGATACCTCAGGCAGGCTTTGTGTTCTGGGTATGTGCCAGGATATTACGGATCTGGTCAGTATCCAGCATGAACAGGCAATGACGAAGGAAGCCTATGAAAGTGCTGTTAACACCGGCCTGATGTATAACCACATCGCTCAGACACTAGCCCGGGATTATACGGAAATGTATTACGTCAATACGGATACCGAGGAATTCAGGGAGTATCGTAAGGGCGAAAATGGAGGCGTATTATCGGAAAAAAGGCGCGGCTGGCATTTCTTCAGTGACTGCAGGAAGGAGCTTGCGGATATGGTTTATCCCGATGACAGGGACGCCTTCCTGCAGGCTATGAACCGTAAAAAACTGATGAAGACTCTTGCCCATAAGGACACCTTCATCATGACCTACCGCCGCCTGATCCAGGACAGGCCGGTCTACGTCAATATGAAGATATCCCGTATGCAGGATGATGAAACCTTTATCATCATTGGATTCACAAATGTGGATGCGGAGATGCGCGAAGCAATGGCCAAGAATGAGGCCCTGTCCGATGCCCTTTCTTCGGCGGAGGCTGCAAATAAGGCAAAGACCACATTCCTGAGCGGCATGAGCCATGAGATCCGTACTCCCATAAATGCGATCATCGGGCTTGATACACTGGCACTGAAGAAGAAGGACATAGATGATGAGACCAGGGAATATCTTAAAAAGATCGGGGACAGTGCACAGCATCTGCGTTCCCTTATCAATGACATACTTGATATCAGCAGGATCGAATCGGGCCGTGTTACGCTGCACAATTCCGAATTTTCAGTCGGCTCCGTGCTGGAGCAGATCAACGTGATGGTCATGTCTCAGTGCGGTGAAAAGGGCCTTGAGTATGAGTGCCGGATCCTGAATCAGCTGGATGATACATATTTTGGCGATGATATGAAGCTTAGGGAGGTACTGCTCAACATTCTTTCAAATGCAGTAAAATTCACCGAAGAACCGGGCAGTGTTACGATGACGGTGGAAAAGACCGCAGAATATGGCGACCAGTCCACACTGCGTTTTCGTATCAGGGATACCGGAGTCGGAATGGATAAAGAGTTTATCCCCAGGATATTTGACGCATTTGCACAGGAAAACTCGGAAGCCGGGACAAAGTACGGAAGCAGCGGCCTCGGTATGGCTATTACGAAGAATATCGTGGAAATGATGAACGGTTCCATCAGTGTAGAGTCCGAGAAGGGCGTCTGGACGGAATTTACCGTAATGATAACGCTCCGCAAGGGCGACAGAAAGGGACCGGAGCATACCGGCGAGATCGATCCGGGTGCCATGTATGTTCTGGTGGTTGACGACAGCCCCATCGAAGCCGAGCATGCAAGAGCGGTACTGGAAGAGGTGGGTATCAGGGCGGATTCCTGTACAAGCGGTCAGGAAGCCCTGCGGAAAATGGAGGTACAGCACACGAGGCAGCAGCCCTATAACATAGTATTTACGGACTGGAATATGCCCGGAATGGACGGCAGGGAGACGGCTGCAGAAATCTTAAAGATGTATAAAAAAGAGTGTACGGTTGTAGCCATGACTGCATATAACTGGGATGATATCCGGGAAGAAGCGCAGCAGGCAGGTGTTGAAACTTTCATAGGAAAGCCGCTTTTTGCATCAAATATCCTGGAGAATCTTGACCGGATCGCACGCCGCAGCAACATGTCCATCTTCATGGAAAAGAAGAAGGCAAGACTGGAAGGCCGGCGTATCCTTCTGGCTGAGGATGTGGAGCTCAATGCCGAGATCCTTATCGACATGCTTGAGATAGAGAGTATAAAGGTTGATCATGCACCTAACGGCAGGATTGCCGTGGATCTTTTCAGGAACAGCACGGCAGGAATATATTCCGCTATTCTTATGGACGTACGTATGCCGGAGATGGACGGACTGGAAGCTACAAGGGTGATACGGGCCATGCACAGGGAGGATGCAAAGAGGATTCCCATCATTGCGCTTACTGCCAACGCCTTTGATGAGGACGTGCAGCTATCCATGCAGGCGGGTATGAACGCACACCTTAACAAGCCCGTGGAGGCAGATAATCTGATACGTATACTCGGCGAACTGATCTATGAATCGGAAGAGTCCATGAGCGGAACGCATATCAGATGATGAAGGTAAGGCTGTTGCCTGAAATCTTCTTGCTTTCATACATAGCGGGATCAACGGCAGCGTATAACTCTTCAAAGGATGTTTTTTCCTTTCCGGGATAGATCACTGCTCCTACGCTGGCACTGACCTTCCTGTCCCCCAGTTCGGTGATGTCAAGATTCTCCAGCCGATGGAACAGACGGTGTATGATCGCCTCGGCCATTTCCTCCTTCAGGATACCAACGGCAAAGACTCCGAACTCGTCTCCGCCCAACCGCATGGTAATATCATTTGAGCGGAAAGTGCTCTGAAGGGCATCAGCAACCGCGAGGATCACCCGGTCCCCTGTCTGGTGCCCGTAGGTATCATTGATCGATTTGAAATTGTCGACATCCAGCTCAAGAAATACGCCTTCCACTCCATCGGCCAGCAGTTCATTTACCTTGCGTTCTCCGCTGACACGGTCGAAAAGACCGGTCATACGGTCGGTTTCCGAAAGCGCCTGAAGTTCTTTGCCGCGGCGTTTTTCCTGAGCAATGCGTTCATGAAGCTTTATAAGAGCCTGGTTTTTGGCGTTGAGGTGCAGGAATACTACGGTAAGAAAGGCGATGAGCAGAGCAAGCGCCACTCCGAAAAAGATCGTGGTGCGCCGCAATTGACGGTACCAGATATCGGTATTGATCATGCTGATGCTGTACCATCCGCCTTCCAGAGTGTCGACATAGACGGAGTAATCTCCTTCCTCTGCTTCGATTTCAAACTGCATCTGTCCTTTTGCCAGGATCCGGTCGGCAACGGAGTGGCCGAGGCTGTCTGCGGCCGCAAGATAATTAATCCCCAGCTGACTCTTATCGGAATGCGCGACAACGATCCCGTTTGAGTCCATAACAAAGGCCTGACCGCCTTCGGTGGAGGAGGAGATCTCTTCGACGATCTGTTGGATCGTTTCAAGACTGACGTCCATGGCGATAACACTTTTTTCATCGCTGAGCAGATCCGTTACGGTCATCATAACGGTCTGGGTTTGGGCATCCAGATAGGGTTCAACGAAGGTGATCTCATGGTTTGATTTCAGCGTATCGATATACCAGGGCCTTTCCGAAGGAACGAAATCCGCATCCGGGGTCCAGCCGGATCCGTCAAGGTATTCACCGTTGATCAACCCGTAGATGCCGGTGGTGCTGGAATCCAGTGTGGCGATGATGTAATTTGTTTCCGTGGTCAGATATTCCAGGATGGCCCGGTTTTCCCTGCCGGATTTCATCATAGTATCGACAGCGTACCCGATGACGGTTACGATATTGGCACGTGTAAGAAGGCAATGATCGTATGCTCTTGCGGATTCCTTGGCGTTCAGTTCGCTTTGCAGATGAAGGCCTTCTTTTTCGTTTGCATAGAAACGCAGTCCGATATAGATCGCTGCGGTGACTGATATGGTTATTACTACAAGAGCCACTGCCAGCGAGCGGATTCCGATACGGTTTAAAGCTTTATTCTTTTTTTGATTTCTGTCATTCATTCGCGATTATCTGTCCCTGTGTATTATTATCTTGTCAACCTGTTCCATTGGATCTGAACCGGCAGCAGGATACTTCACGCCTCCGACAGTCAGCATTGCTATCAGTATGCAACATATTCCGTGAAAAATCAATCGTATTTACTCTAATATATTCCGGAGGAAAACAAGGGGCATCTGCGCGGTTGACGGAGCAGCGGACACTGCTAAAAGATTATTTGCGTAAATGTGAGGATTCGGGTATAATAAACTGTGATTGCGTTTTACAGGAAGGGTGACGGAAGTATGGCATATGTGGCGCTGTACAGGAAATTCCGGCCGGAGACCTTCGAGGAGGTCAGGGGTCAGGAAGCCATTGTAACAACCTTGAAAAATCAAATGATACATGACAGGGTGGGGCATGCCTATCTCTTCTGCGGAACACGGGGAACGGGCAAGACCTCCGTGGCAAAGCTTCTGGCTAAGGCCGTGAACTGTGATAATCCGGTGAACGGCAGTCCCTGCGGGGAATGCGCCAGCTGCAAAAGGATAGCTTCCGGCTCTGCCATGAATGTTATAGAGATCGATGCCGCATCCAATAACGGCGTGGATAATATCCGTGATATCAATGACAGCGTGCAGTACGCACCGGCAGAAGGGAAAAAGCTGGTCTATATTATAGACGAGGTTCATATGCTTTCATCGGGAGCTTTTAACGCACTGCTGAAAACACTTGAGGAACCGCCGGCATATGTGGTATTTATCCTTGCCACGACGGAGCTGCATAAGGTTCCGGTGACAATTAAATCCCGCTGTCAGAGGTATGATTTCCGAAGGATCCCCTATGGAGTCATTGCCGACCGGATGCAGGAGATCCTGGAGCATGAGGGGACGGCGGCTGACAGGGAGGCGCTGGATTATATCGCACGGGCTGCGGACGGCTCCATGCGGGATGCCCTTTCTCTGCTGGATCAGTGCGTATCCTATAATCTGGGTGAACGCCTTACCCTCGATATGGCCCTTTCAGCCATCGGGGCTGTGGATATCGACCTCTTTCTCAGGCTGGAGAATGGCATTGCGGCGGATGATACGAACGGTGTTATGGAGACCATTTCCGAGGTGGTATGGAGAGGCACCGAGCTGACCCGGTTTACCGAGGACTTCGGAATGTTTCTCAGAAATGTTCTTTTCCTCAAGCTTTCCCCCGGGCTCGGTAAAACCCTGGATATGCCATCGGAGTCCATAGAGGAGCTGAAAAAGCTGGGAGAGAAGCTTACGGAGGATACGCTGCAGAGGCAGATCAGGGTGATACAGGAGCTTCTGCCGGAGCTGAGGCTCTCAACGATAAAGAGGATAACCCTTGAAATGGGTATGCTGAGGCTTATGCGCCCCGAGACGGATACGGATCTTACGGGAGTCCTGGCACGTCTGGATAGGCTGGAAACCAGAGCTGAGCGTACGGAGGCGGAGACCAAAGGACTTGAGGCAAAGACCGAGCAGCTGCTGAAGAATCCGGTGCGTTATCCCGCGGAGGCACCCGGTGCTGTGACCGGACCAAAGAAGGAGATCCCGGAGGAGGATCCCGAAACGGTGATCAACAGGACATATCCTCCGGCTAAGGCTGCCGAGATCATAAAACTGGCGGAGATATGGAATAACAGGATCGTTCCGGAAGTGGAGCAGCCCCTGAGAGGTTATCTGAAACAGGTGTTCTCGATACGGCCGAGAGTCGATCAGAATGACGAGGCTACGGCATTATGCCTTTATGTGAATAAGACCGAGGACGGCGGCGCGGCAGGAGGGTATTTCAGCCAGCCTGAAAATGTGGAGCGTCTTGAGGAAGAGCTGGGAAGGATCACCGGGCGGAAGATCAAGGTAGAAGTGATCAATACGCCGGATCCGAATATGTCCAACGGGATGCCGGATCTGGCGGCAAAGGTGAATTTCCCGGATATAGAGATCGTAAATTAGGAGGAATAAAGAAATGGCAAAGAGAGGCGGCTACGGCGGCGGAATGGGCATGATGCCCGGCAACATGAACAACCTTATGAAGCAGGCACAGCGCATGCAGAAACAGATGGAGGAACAGAAGGCTGCTCTTGAGGAAAAGGAGTATGAGGGCACTGCCGGCGGCGGTGTTGTTAAGGTTAAGATGAACGGCAGGAAGGAGATCACAGGCGTATCCATTTCTCCCGAAGCAGTGGATCCCGATGATGTGGAAATGCTTGAGGATCTGGTGCTGGCTGCCGTAAACGAGGTTCTGCGTCTCCAGTCGGAGGATGAGTCCGAGGTTATGGGCAAGATCGCCGGTATGGGCGGCCTGGGAGGAGGTCTCCCGTTCTAAATGGATGTCTATGGCGGAGAAGTAAACCGCCTGATAGAGGAGCTGTCGCGTCTTCCGGGCATAGGCCCCAGGAGTGCCCAGAGGCTGGCCTTCTATATCATCGGTATGCCCGATGATCGTGCGGAAGCCCTGGCCACAGCCATCCATCAGGTGAAGAAGAATATAA
>Ga0247608_10001750_pt1 | contig 28958 bp, 25 predicted proteins | sample 176DNAGHGlowgp2_FD_193490 | JGI IMG/M metagenome (GOLD analysis project Ga0247608, IMG submission 193490) | Sheep rumen microbial communities from Palmerston North, Manawatu-Wanganui, New Zealand - 1766 DNA GHGlow gp2 | ecosystem: Host-associated > Mammals > Digestive system > Stomach > Rumen ... | reverse complement strand
TTATGGAAAAGAAAAGTATTACTAAATTCCCAAAAGGTTTTTTTAAAGAAAAAAGACCAACAATAGCAGCCAGCGATGCACTTAAGGGTGTTGCTCCAATTAAATGGAAAGGTTCCTCTGAAAAAGTGAAAAATGGGGGAATGAAATTAATTAAGCGAAATGGTTAATTATTAGAATAGTATTAAATATTTTTCAAAAAGTATTATTAAAAGAATTTAGTTTTAACTAAGTTTTTTTTTGTCAATTTTGACATTTTTTTTAATTAATCATATAATTTAAATATACATAGTAGGAGGTACATATGTGTGGAATTATAGGTTACATTGGTAAAAGAAAACCTGAAGAGGTTTTACTAAATGGACTAAAGAAACTAGAGTATAGGGGTTATGATTCAGCTGGTATAGCTTTATTTAATAAAGATATACAGATGATTAAAAGTGTTGGTAAAATATCTAATTTAGAAGATAAACTAAATAAAACAGATTTAATAGATTCAAATATAGGTATTGCTCATACTAGATGGGCTACTCATGGTAAACCTACTGAAGTAAATGCTCATCCTCATAGGATAGGTAAGATTACTTTAGTACATAATGGTATTATTGAAAATGCTAGTGAATTAAAAAAAGAACTTGAAAAAGAAGGAGTTAAGTTTAATACTACTACTGATACAGAAGTAGTTGCTGCTTTAATAAATTATTATTATGAAAAGAATATGGTTGATGCTATAGAAAAAGCTATATCAAGAATTAAAGGTAGTTATGCATTAGCTATAATATGTGATGATGATAAAGATAAACTATATGCAGTAAGATGTGAATCTCCTTTAATACTAGGAGTAGGAGATAAAGAATTCTTTGTTACTAGTGATATAGGAGCTATACTTGATTATACTAAGAAATATGTATTATTAGGAGAAAATGAAATAGTTACTCTAACTAGAAAAGATTTTAAGATTGAAAAGAATCATAAAAAAGTTAAAAGAAAAGTAAATGTTAGTAATTTAACTTCTGAAGATACAAGTTTAAATGGATATGATCATTACATGATGAAAGAGATTCAAGAAGAACCTGTACTTGTTAATAATATAATTAAGAAGTACTTAGATAATTTAGAATTACTTCCTGATTTAAGTAAATATAAACATATTCATATTGTTGGTTGTGGATCAGCATATTATGCAGGATTAGTAGGTAGGTATTTACTTGAAGAAGATGGTATTAAAGTAGAGATGGATGTAGCTAGTGAATATAGATATCGTAATATTGTTTATGAAGATAATACATTAGTTATATTAATATCTCAATCAGGAGAAACTGCTGATACTATAGCTGCTATGAGAAAAGCTAATAGTAATAATGTAGATACTTTGGCTATAGTTAATGTACTTGGTTCTACTATTCAAAGAGAATGTACTTATAGTATATTAACAGAAGCTGGTAAAGAAATAGCTGTTGCTACTACTAAAGCTTTTGTTCAACAGGTATTAATACTTAGTTTACTTTCATATAAAATTAATAAAGATACTAAGTATTTAAAAGATTTAAAGAAGTTACCACAGAAGTTAAAAGTAGTATTAGATCAAACTGGTTATTATAAAAAACTAGCAGATTCTATATATAAGAAAAAAGATATCTTCTTTATAGGTAGAAGAGTAGATTATGCTATTAGTATGGAAGGTAGTTTAAAATTAAAAGAGATATCTTATATCCATAGTGAAGCTTATCAAGCTGGTGAATTAAAACATGGTACTATTTCTTTAATTAATCCTGGTACTGTAGTTTTTGCGGTAGTAACTGATAAGGAAACTAGAGATAAAACTATTTCTAATTTAGAAGAAGTTATATCAAGAGGTGCAGTACCTATATATGTAGGAACAGTTGATGTTAATTATGATAATAAAGTTATTATTCCAGAAATACATCCAAAACTACAACCAATACTTACTGTAGCACCACTACAAATGATAGCTTATTATGTTGCACTTAAAAAAGGGTGTGATATAGATAAACCTAAGAATTTAGCTAAGAGTGTAACTGTTGAATAAAAAAAATAAGACATATCTATTGTGATATGTCTTTTTATGTTTTATAATGAAGATACAGGAGGTTTTTTATTATGGAAAAATGGATAAAAGAAGAAACAGGACTAGCTGATAGTTATATAATTACGCCAGGTGTATTTGGTGATATTAGAGGTGGCTTTAAAACTTATTGGGCAGAGAAAGATTTTAAAGACTTAGGAATAACTATGGGTAGTGCTGCACAAGACTCATCTAGTTTTAGTATAAAAGGAGTAATTAGAGGATTACATTATCAAGATGATCCTTGCTGTCAAGCTAAGCTTGTTAGATGTAGTCGAGGCAAAGTACTTGATGTTATTGTTGATATAAGAAAGGATTCACCAACATATAAGAAAGGTATAGGTGTTGAACTAACACCAGAAAATAAAAAACAATTATATGTTCCACGTGGTTTTGCACATGGATACATATCTTTAACAGATGATGCAGAATTTGTTTATGTTATTGATAATCATTATAAGCCTTCTCATGAAGCAGGTATTACTTGGGATGATCCTGAACTTGATATTAAATGGGTTTTAGATGATGAAAATGTTAAATTAAAAGAACATGCTTCTATAAGAGAAGCACTTACTGCATTTGGTATTGATGAACCAATACTATCAGAAAAGGATTTAAAGAATAAGACTGTATCAGAAGCACAACCAAACTTTTATATGCATAAAAGATATTTAGTAACAGGATGTAAAGGACAACTTGGTTATGATGTAGTAAGAGAATTAAATAAAAGAGGTATTTATGATATTCTTGCACTAGATGTAGATGATATGGATATTACTGACAGAGAATTTGTTAGAAAAACTATTATGGAATATAAACCTGAATATGTTATTCACTGTGCTGCTTATACGCAAGTAGATAAGGCCGAAGAAAATCCTGAACTTGCTAGAAAGATTAATTATAATGGAACAAAGAATATAGCTGATGCTTGTGAAGAAGTTGATGCTAAGTTAGTATATATTTCTACAGATTATGTATTTGATGGAACTATAGATAAGGATAAATGCTATTATCCAGGCGATAAGCCAAATCCAAAAAGTGTTTATGGAAAAACTAAATTAGAAGGCGAGAAAGCGGCTCTTAGAAATCCTAAGACATTTATTATAAGAACAGCTTGGGTATTTGGAATAAATGGAAATAACTTTGTTAAAACTATATTAGGTTTATCAGAAAAGTATAAAGAGGTAAAAGTAGTTAAAGATCAAATAGGTTCACCAACATATACAGTTGATTTAGCAAGGACAATATGTGATATTATTAATACTGATAAATATGGAGTATATCATTATACTAATAAAGGATTCTGCAGTTGGGCTGAATTTGCACAATATATTTTAAAAGATACTAATACTGAAGTTATTCCAGTAACTACGGAAGAATATAATAAACCTAAAAAAGAAGAGGCAAAGGCTAAAGGAATAACTCTGCATATAGCAGATAGACCAATGGTATCTAAACTTGACAAATGTAAAATATATAATGCAGGGATTAGTTTTATACCAGAGTGGCATAATGCAGTAGATAGATACAAAGAAGAATTAGAAGAACAAAAAGTATTGAAAAAATAAGTAGAAAAAGTGGCATATTGCTTGAGGTATGTCGCTTTTTTATGGTATAATTTTAATTGGAAATATAGAAAATGATTACAAAACTTGATGAGGTGGAAAAATGAAAAAAAACAAGACAGAGTTTAGATTAGAAATATGTGATTTAAAATATACACCTGAAAATGAATCAATTATATTTATAAAAGGATGGTTTCATCATAATAATTATGATGTGATTGTTAAACAAAAGAATAGAAAAATAGTTTATGGTAGATTTCCAGCAACAGAATCAAAATATGATTTATGTTTATACTTTGGTGAAGAAGTAACAGAAAACACTTATGGCTTTGAGGGGAAAATTACTATTCCAAAGAAAATAAAAGAATTTGACATTTATGTTGCATATGAAGATAAGGAAATACTAGAATACAAAATCAGAAATAATAAAGTATATAATATATCGCAGCGAATTAAAAAAATATGTAAAATGATGGGTAAAGCAATTAAGTTTTTTTGGAAAGAATATCATTTTTTAGTTCCTCCTGCAATGCTTAAAAAGTATTTTCTGGAGTTTAAATCTAGATTGAGCAATATAAACAGTGAAAATACTAAATGTTATAATCAAGAAATAGTAGAAGAATATGAACATTGGATAAATACATATGAGAATAATAAAAATAGAAAGGTAAAACTTGATAATGTTTCATTTTTAGTGCTTGGTAAAGAAAAAGTATCATTACCTACAGAAAAAGTATATTATCTTGATAGTAATGTTGATGACATTCTAAAGAAAATTAATACATCTTATGTGTGCTTTTTAACGGATGATTGTGTATTAAATTCAAATTTTAATTATTATATTAAAAAAGCAATCAAAGATGAAAAAGATTTCATTTATAGTGATAGTGATTTAATAATTGATAATATTAGACAAAAACCGTTATTTAAACCAGATTGGTCACCAGATACGTTACTTGGTGCTAATTACATAGGTGATTTGTTTGTTGTCAAGACAGATATTGCTAAAAAGTATCTTAATAATGAAATGAAAATTAATATTTATAATTATATCTTAAATCTTTCATATAATTCTGATACTGTTGAGCACATTCCACATGTTTTATATCATAATAAGAATAGAATAGTTAATCAAAATGAAAATTATGATATAGTTAAGAATTTTAAAAAAGGAATAAATATTACTAAAAATGCTGACAAGGAAACACTTACTATTACTTATAAACTTACTTCACAACCATTAGTATCAATAATAATACCTACTAAAGATAATCCTGATGTGTTGGATGTTTGCTTAAAGTCAATATATGAAAAATCAACGTATAAGAATTACGAAATAATTGTAATTGATAACAATAGTTGTGCGCCAAAAACATTTGATTTATTTGAACGATATAAAAAGAAATATAAAAATTTTAGTGTTGTTAAATTGAGTGTACCATTCAATTATTCCTACTTAAATAATGTTGCTGTTAAGGAACATTCTAAAGGAGAATATGTAGTATTATTAAATAATGATACTGAAGTAATAACACCTGATTGGTTAGAATTAATGCTAGGTTATGCAATGCAAGAACATATTGGTGTTGTTGGAGTTAAATTATTATTCCCAGATAATACTTTACAACATGCAGGATTGATAATTGGCAAAGGTGGAGTAGCAGGACATGCTCACTATGGTGAAGAAAGATACGCTATTTCTGATCAATGGGAATTAAGAATACCATATGATGTTGGTGGAAATACTGCTGCATGTATTATGGTTTCAAAAGAAAAATATTTAAAAGTTAAAGGATTAGAAGAAAAATTATCCGTTGCATTTAATGATGTTGATTTCAATCTTAAAATGTTAAAAGAAGGATATAATAATATTTATTTACCTAATGTTGAATTATATCATTATGAGTCTAAAACACGTGGCCTTGATACAACTCCTGAAAAACAAAAAAGATTTATGCAAGAATGGGAATATATGATTACAAACTGGAAAAAGCAATTGAAAAATGATCCGTATTATAATTCAAATTTTAGTAAATATGTTGACTATAAATTGGATGCTACAAAGGAGGGCTTTGAAAATGAGTAAAATAGATATATATAAAATGAATATTCCTAAATGCTTAGAAAAAAAACCTAAAAAAGTATCAGTAGTTATACCAAATTATAATTATCAAGATTATATAATTGAAAGAATAGATTCTGTTTTAAGACAAAGTTATCCAATATATGAGTTAATAATATTAGATGATTGTTCTACAGATAATAGTGCTGATATTATTAAGAATAAAATTGAAAATATCGATAATGTAAAAGTTAGTTTTATTGAAAATAAAAAGAACACAGGTTCACCATTTGCACAATGGAAAAAGGGATTAGAATTAGCTACTGGTGATTATGTGTGGATAGCAGAAGCAGATGATTTAGCTGCGCCAACTTTTCTTGAAGTAGCAATGAAAGGATTTAAAAATAAAAATGTAATATTATCATATGTTGAATCAGCTAGAATAGATGAAAACGATAATTTAATTAGAAGAGATTCTCAAGATTTATATAATATTTATAATACCAACAGATGGGATGCACCATATGTAAATAAAGGTGTAGATGAGATTGTTAATTATTTAAGTATAACTAACACAATATTAAATGTATCAAGTGTAGTTTGGAAAAAAGATGATTATTCTAAAATAATAGATGAAGCAATGAAATTTAAAGTTGCTGGTGATTGGTGGATCTATTATAAATTATTAGAAATGGGTGATGTTGCCTTTAATAATCAACCACTTAATTATTTTAGAAAACATAGTAAGTCTGTTAGTACAGTTGTAAAAGACGATATTGAATATGGTGAAATTTGTAGAATACAAGAAGATATAGCTTCTAAATATAATGCGCCAATGCATATATATAAAGATCAAAGAAGAAGAAGAAATTATATGGATGCAAATGTTTCTAAAGATGTAAGAAAGAAAAGAATAGCTTGGGTTATGCCACATCCTGGTAAAGGTTCTGGCGGACATAGAACAATCATCCAAAATGTAAATGCATTAATTAGAAATGGTTATGAATGTGATATTTATGTAGAAGAAGATTATGTTTCTACAGATAGAATAGTTACTGAAAAAATTAATAATTGGTATGAAGAATGTGGAGCTAATGTTTATGTTGGTATTAAATTTAGAACTGAGTATGATTTAGTTTTTAATACAGGATGGCAAACTATTGAATTCGTCAAGAGTTTGGAATGCCCTAAAAAAGCATATTTTATTCAAGATTTTGAACCATGGTTTTTCCCTATGGGTGTTAGTTATATCTTGACTGAGAATTCATATCGATTAGGATATTTACCTGTAACAATTGGGAAATGGTTATCTCATAAAATGATTAATGAATATAAAAATAATTCTAGATATTTTGATTTTTGTGCAGATTTAAATATATATAAACCATTAGAAGATATAGAAAAAGAAAATGCAATTTGCTATATATATCAACCAGAAAAAGATAGAAGATGTGATATAATAGCATTGAGAGCATTAAAGCTAGTTAAACTTTTAAGACCTGATGTAAAAATATATTTATATGGTTCTAATACAAAAAACCCAGTTGACTTTGAAGCTGAAAGACTAGGAATTATTCCTATTAAAAAATGTAATGAATTATATAATAAATGTACAGTTGGATTATGTATGAGTGCATCTAATCCATCTAGAATACCATTTGAAATGATGGCTGCAGGACTTCCGGTTGTTGAATTATATAAAGAAAATAATTTATTTGATTTTCCAGATAATGCAGTTTCTTTAGCTGAACCTTCACCTGAAGGAATAGCTACGGCTTTGATTAGATTACTTGATGATAAAGAAGAATGTAAGAAGATGTCTAAAAATGGTATTAGTTATATGAAAAATTATCCACTTGAAAAAGGATTTGAACAATTTATTAGTGCAGTAGATGATATGTTTAATACTAAATATGATAAAAAAGTAGATATTAAACAAATATATAATAAGAAGCCAATAACACCTAGTAAAGAAGTATTAGATGTAGCTAAGGATGCATTGAAATGTCAAATACTAATTGATTATAAAGGTGAAAAATGGCGTAAGATGCGTAGAACTAAAAGAACAATTAAATCTAAAAGTAAGGGAGCATTAAATAAGATTTCTGGTTTAATTGATAGAATCTAGGAGGAGTTTATGAAAAAAAACAGTGATGTAGCAATATCAGTTATTAATTTAGATAAAGATTTTACAGTTTATTATGATAAAGCTAACACATTAAAAGAACGTATGTTATTTTGGAATAGAAATCGTAATGAAAAAAGACATGTTCTAAAACAAATAAACCTTGAAATAAAAAAAGGTGAAACAGTAGCTTTAATAGGTGTAAATGGTAGCGGTAAATCGACTTTATTGAAATTGATGACAAAAATAATATATCCAAACAAAGGAAAAATAATTGTTAATGGCAAACTTACTTCATTGCTTGAATTAGGTGCAGGATTCCATCCTGATTTTTCTGGCCGTGAAAATATTTATTTTAATGCATCAATATTTGGATTATCAAGAAAAGAAATTGATAAGAGAATTGATAGAATAATTGAGTTTTCCGAGTTAGGTGAACAAATTGATAACCCAATTCGTACATACTCTTCAGGTATGTACATGAGACTTGCATTTAGTGTTGCTATCAATGTTGATGCTGACATTTTATTAATAGATGAAATACTAGCAGTTGGCGATCAACACTTTCAGGATAAATGTTTAAACAAGATGTTAGAATTAAAAAAAGAAGGTAAGACAATGGTTTTTGTTAGCCATTCTGTTGATGCTGTTAAATTCTTGTGTGATAGAAGCATTTGGTTATCTGATGGCCATGTTAGAATGGATGGTAAAACTAATGATGTTTTAAAAGCATATTTAAAGGAGTGTGGAAGTTAGTATGATTAAAAGTTTAATTCAATATAGAGAATTTTTTAAAACTTCTGTACTTAAGGATTTTAGAGGAAAATATAAAAAATCATTTTTAGGAGTTTTATGGTCATTCATTAATCCACTATTACAATTACTAATCTATTCAATAGTTTTTTCGTTTATTATGAAGAGTGGTATTGATAATTATCCATGTTTCTTAGTTGTTGCACTTATACCATGGACATTCTTTAATACTGCTGTTATTCAGAGTGCAACAGCAATTATATACAATGCTGGTATTGTTAAGAAAGTTTATTTTCCTAGAGAAATACTTCCTATATCAGTTGTAACTAGTAATTTATTAAATTTCTTAATATCATGCATAATAATCATTGCAGCATTAATCATTACTGGTGTAGGTATTAGTCCATATATTTTATTACTTCCAATTATTTTATTAATACAATATATTTTATTAATTGGATTAGCTTTTGTTCTATCATCTATTACAGTATATATTCGTGATTTAGAATATTTTATTAGTGTACTGATGATGTTATGGTTTTATCTAACACCTGTTGTATATTCATATGATTTTATTCCAAACAAATGGTTGACATTATTCAAACTTAATCCAATGTTGCATGTGGTAAATGCATATAGAGATGTTTTATACTATAAGAGATTACCTAATATGCTTAATTTAGGAGTGTTATTTGTATGTTCAATTGTTTTAATGCTAATTGGATATAAAATTTTTAAAAGATTTGAAAGAAGATTTGCAGAAGAATTATAGGTGATATTATGAAAAACAAAAAAATTGTTACAATATTTTCCATAACAATATTATTGTTGATATTATCAATAATAGTAAAACCAAATTATCCAGAAGAATATAAACCTAATTCAATTTCTTCAATTGGGGAAATAACAGGTAATACTATTATTAATCAAAATTTCAAATCTAAATTAGATGTTTTGGATAGTATAAAAATACAATATGGTACTTATACTAAAAAGATAGAAAGTGGTAGTTTAAATATTAAAATTTATAATGGTAGTAAAGAAATCTACCAGCATGAATATCAACTTAATGAATTAAGTGATAATCAAATACTTGATTTAGAATTTGATATACAAAAAAATGTTAAAAATAAGGACTTTCATTTAGAAATTGAAACAGATAGTTTAGAAGATCCAATAACATTTTATTCAATGAATGATGTTGGGAAATTAACTTCTACACAAAAAATGAATCTTATTGGCAATATTAGAATTATTCAACATGGGCAAGTTGGAGGATATTATTATACTATCGCAATAGCTATTATTTTATTAATTGAGTTCTTAGTATACTTTATTAAGAAATATAATAATGATTGTCCTATCATCAAGCATAAATTTATTAATAATTGCATTATGTTAGTTGCATCTTTAATTTTAGCTGTATGCTTTTTGGATTGTAGATTGGATATATCAAACAATTTCACATTGTCACTTATATCATTTGCATTATTGATGTTATCTTCAATAGTTATTATAAGGAACATTATAATAAGCTATTATAGTGGACAATATGAGGAAATGTTTTTGGCATTAGCTATTCCTATAGGCACATTCTTCTTTTTGGCTTTGGTGCCTGGTGTAGTACCTGATGAACCATTTCATTATAATATTGCATATCAGATGTCAAAAGGTAATTTCTTTTTGAGTAAATATAATGAATATGTTTTAAATCCTAAAATAGCAAGTTATACACAAGTTAAAGAAGTGATTCTTGGTAATGAATCAATTCCATTTATAACAAGTGGATTAACAAGAAGTGGTGGATATTCAATATTATTGTATATACCAGCAGCATTTGGTATGTTTATTGCACAATTATTTGGATTACCTGAAATATTATGTGTTTATGCCGGTAGCTATTGTAACTTTTTAATGTTTTTAATATTAGGATATTTAATAATTAAGTATCTTCCATTTGGAAAATTAATTGGCCTTGTATACTTATTAAATCCAATGCTGATTCATCAAGCTACTTCAGTATCATGTGATGCTGTAATTAATTCAACATGTCTATTATTCATTTCTTATGTCTTAAATATTAAGTATTCAAGCAAAGAAATTAATTGGAAAGATGGATTAATTTTGGGAATATTATTATTATTTGTGGTAGTTAGTAAATTTGCATATTTTCCACTTGCATTACTACTACTATTGATTAAGGATAAATTAAAAATTGAAAATAAAAAAATAAATAAGAAAATAGTAGTACCTATAGCTGTTTTTTCAATATTAAGTGTCCTTGCTTTTATATATGTAAAGAGAATTAATCCAGTACATACTGTTGGTAGAGTTACTTCAGATGTTCCTGTGGTGGTAAATAATAATTATACAAAGAATGAATACTTAATGTCTAACCCACTAAATGTTATATATCTAGGGTTTAATACTGCAATCCATTATTTGGATTTCTATATAACATCATTTGCTGGAAGGAGCTTGGGTTGGTTAAATATTAATATACCTGAAACAATTGTTTATTTCTATTTATTCTTATTAGTGTTAACTGTTTTCTTGAGTAAAGAAAAATATGAATTAACAAAAAAAGAAAAAAGTATTGTTTTAATAATATGGGCACTAAACGTAATGGTAGTTATGGGTGGATTATATTATGGCTTTGGTAATATTAGGGACATATTAATTAATGGAGTACAGGGTAGATATTTTATTCCAATGAATCTATTATTGTTATTAGTTATGTTTAACAGAAAAAATAATTTAAAATGGGAAAAAGGTTTATTATTTATAATTATTTCTATTTCTATAATAAATTTATTGGTCATTTCAAATATAATAGATTGGTTTATATTACTGTAGTGTAGGTGATGTTATGAAAGAAAATAGTAAAGACAAAATTCTGATAATTATTCCAGCTTATAATGAAGAAAAAAATATTTTAAATACATATAAAACAATTATTGAATACAATAAAACAAATAAAACAAAATACGATGTTATTGTTATCAATGATGGTTCTTCTGATAAGACTAAAGAAGTATTAGAAAAAAATGATATTCCGCATATTAATTTAATAACAAATTTAGGAATAGGTGGAGCTGTTCAAACAGGTTATAGATATGCTTATTATAATGGCTATGATGTAGCAGTACAATTTGACGGTGATGGTCAACATGATATTAGATATGTAAAAGATATAGTAGATCCAATTATTAATAGTGAGTGTAATATGTGTATTGGTTCTAGATTCTTAAATAGAAAAACCAGCGAATTTCGTTCATCTATTGCAAGAAGAATTGGAATAAAAATAATATCAATATTTATTAAAATTAAGACTGGTAAGAAAATAGGGGATACAACAAGTGGTTTTAGGGCGATTGATAAAAAGATAATTAAAAAATTTGCCTTTATTTATCCACTTGAGTACCCAGAACCTATTTCAACTACAATGTTATTACAAGAAAAATATATAGTAAAAGAAGTACCAGCAAATATGATGGAAAGAACTAATGGTAGATCTTCAATAAGGGCATGGAAGAGTGCTTATTACATGATAAATGTTATTATGACTATACTATTAATGAAAAAAGGTGATAGATAATGAGTGATAATTTAAGAATATTATTATTTATCTTAGGATTTATATTAACGATAATTATTTTAAGATTAGTATCTAAAAACAAATTACCAATTAAGTATTCATTATTTTGGTTAATATCATCGGTTATAATAATGCTAGTAGGTATAGTCCCTGATTTTGTGGCAATATTTACAAAATTAATGGGATTTGAAACCACTTCCAATCTTGTTATTGGAATAATTATTTCACTATTATTAGGTATAACACTTTTACTAACAATAATAATTTCTGAACAAAAAAGAAAAATAACATTGCTTATTCAAGAAGTAGCTATACTAAAGAATAAAGGTAAATAATATGAAAACTATAGCAATTTTTTCAGGATATGCATTACCACATTTAGGTGGTATAGAAAGATATATTGATAATTTATCAAGGGAATTAATTAATAGAAACTATAAAGTAATTATCATTAGTTCTAACTTTAATAAATCTGATTCATTTGAAGAAAAAGGAAACTTAATTAATATTAGAATTCCAATTTATAATATGTTTAAAAATAGATATCCATTACCAAGAAAGAATAAGGAATACAGAAATTTAATTAAAAAGCTAGATGAATATAAAATTGATAGAATAATAGTTAATACTAGATTTCATTTAACTTCACATATTGGTGCTAAGTATGGTAAAAAAAGAAACATACCAGTTTATTTAATAGAACATGGTTCAAACTATGTAACATTAGATAATAAATTTATTGACTTCTTTGCTAATAGATATGAAGATTATTTAACTAGAAGAATTAAGAAGAAGATAACTGGGTTTTATGGTGTTTCACAATCAGCAGCAAAATGGCTCATAAAATTCGGGATTAAGTCAGATGGTGTTTGGTATAATTCTATAGATATCAATCAATCTTTGCCTGATAAGAAAAAACATAATGGTGTAAATTTCTTATACGCGGGTAGATTAATAAAACAAAAAGGCGTTTTAAATATATTAAATGCTTTTTCCGAATTAGAAAAAGAGTATAAAAATATTACTTTATATATCGCTGGAGATGGCCCTGAAATGAATGATTATAAAAATGAATTTAAAAGCAAAAATATTCATTTTCTAGGTAGATTAAACTACAATCAGCTGGTAGAATATTATTCGATTACGGATGTGTTTCTATATCCACCACTATGGCCTGAAGGACTACCAACATCATTACTAGAAGCAGGGTTAATGAAATGTTGTGTTATTGGTACTATGCAAGGTGGTATAGTTGAAGTAATAAATAAAAACAATGGTATTTTAGTTAATGGTGATACAAAGTCATTAGTTAAGGCCATGAAGGAAAGTATTGATGATAATAAAAAATGCAATAAGTTATCTTTACAGTTATATAATGATATAAAAAAGAATTTTTCCTGGAATGTAACTGTTGATAAAATAATAAATGATATTAAATTATAAAATAAGGTATATATGGTTGAGATATACCTTTTTTTAGTGTATAATTTAATAAGGGATTGTGAGGTAAATATGAAGAAAGTTAGTGTATTATTATCAGTATATAATCCAAATGAAGAATACTTAATTAAGCAATTAGAATCCCTTGATAATCAGACTTATGAAAATGTTGAAATACTAATATATGATGATTGCCCTAATAATAGATGTGATCTTGATATTTTTGAGAATAGTATTAAAAATAAAAAATATAAAATATTAGATTATCAAAAAACAAATATTGGTTATTCTAAGGCATTTGGTAAATTAGTTGAATCAGTTAATCATGACGGTTATGTTGCGTTTTGTGATCAAGATGATATATGGTTAGAAAATAAAATTGAAATCATGATAAATGAATTAGAAACAAGCAAAAAAAAGTTTGCTTACTGTGATAGAATGATTATTGATGAAAATGATAAAGTAATTAAAAAAAGAGGAGTAAGTGAGTTAATTAATGATTTTAATGATGATAATTATAAATTATTAATTGGATCACCATTTAGAACTTTGGTACCAGGTATGAGTATTATTTGTACCGTTGAATTTGCTAAAACATGTTCTGATAAATTTGGAGATTTTGCATTTGATAAATGGTTAAGTTGCTGTGCACTTGCTGAAAATACAGCTATTCATGTTAATAATACATTAGTTAAGTATAGAAGACATTCTAATAATACATCAGGAGCATTAAATGGTATCAATAATAAAGAAGATTACTATATAAAAAGAATAAAAGAGCATCATAAAGTAGTTATAGAATTAGAAAAAAAATATCCAAATATTGATTTATCGGAACAAAAAGCTTATTCTCAGGCTAGGTTAAGTAAAAAAATAATCAGATTATTTAAGTACAGATGGATAAATAGAAATAATACTAAATTAGAAATATTAATGTTTATTATGCCAAATTGTATATTTAAAATACTATTAAAGAAGCGTAAAAAGAAATAAGGAGTATATATGAAGAAAAATAATTCTAACTTTTTAATTAGTGTAATTGTTCCAGTTTATAATGTTGAAAAATATCTTTCAAACTGTTTAGATTCAATAATAAATCAAACATATAGAAACTTAGAGATTATTTTGGTTGATGATGGTTCTACTGATGGTAGTGTTAAGATTTGTGATGATTATGCTAAAAAAGATAATAGAATTATAGTTATTCACAAGGAAAATGGTGGAGCATCAACTGCTAGAAATAAAGGATTAGATATAGCAAAAGGAGATTATATTTCATTTATAGATAGCGATGATTACATTAATTGTTATATGTTAGAACATCTACTAAATGCTATAATACGAGATAATACAGATATATCAATATGTAAAATTAAATTCACAAAATCATTGGTTGAAAGTTGTAATGATAATAAAGATGGTATATCTAGTGTGATTATGGTAGATGATGTATATGAAAAACTATACAATGGTCAAGGATTGGAAATGACATCTCCTTGTAATAAGTTAATTGCAAAAAGTGTATTCAAAGATTTGCGTTACCCTGTTGGAATAATAAATGAGGATATAGCTATACTTCATCTATTAATGGATAGAATAAGAGAAGTATCATATATTAATGAAATATATTATTATTATTATCAACATGATGCAAGTGTTACTCATAAAAAAAATCCATCAGCAACACAATGTGTGCAAAGTTTTATCAATAGAGGTGAATATTTTTTATCAAAAAATAAATACAAGTACTATGAATTAAATAGTTATAATATATGCTTAACACTAGCTGAGTTTTATAAGGATATAAAGAAAGATTTTTATAAATCAAATATAAAAAAATACGGCAAGGTAGTTTTAAAAAGCAATTATTGTAAACTGTTTTATAAAATAGTAATAGTCTTGATAAGAATACATCCAATAACATTAAAATTTATGTTAAAAATGAAAAAAATACTTAAAGGTTGAATATTAGTAGTAAGGAGTGTTTGATTATGGATAAACTAGTTAGTGTCATCATGTCTACAAAGGATACACCAGAAGATTACCTGACAAAAGCAATTATGAGTATATTAAATCAAACGTATAAAAATATAGAATTCATAATTATATGTGATGGTTCAGAAACTAATTATGCCACACTTAAGAAAATATCTGATAATAGAATTAAGATTATAAAGCATGACAAATCACAAGGTTTAACAAAATCTCTAAATGAGGCAATACGTATGTCTACTGGTGATTATATTGCTAGGATGGATAGTGATGATATTTCACTAAAATATCGCATAGAAACACAAGTTAGATTTTTAGAAAAAAATCCAGATATTGATATATGTTCAACATTGTTTAAACAATTTGGTGATATAGATAATACTGTAATTACGCTATATAATAATCCGGATGGTATAAAATCAGAATTGTTCTTAGATAATAGATTAGCTCATCCTTCAGTTATGATAAGAAAAAGTTTTTTAGATAAAAACAATATTTTGTATGATGAAAATTTTAAATATGCACAGGATTATGAGCTGTGGAGTAGAGCTTGCCATATAACTAAAATTGCAATTGTTCCAAAGTTGTGTTTGTTATATCGTGTTCATAATAAGCAGATTGGTTACGAAAAAAAGAATGAACAATTAGAATTATGTAAAAAAATTATTACAAGAAATTTAAAACATTTAGAAATTGATATCAACGATAAAACAATTGATAATATTTTGTTTTTAAGTAGAAAACAACCTAAAAAAATAGAAAAAAAAGATATAGAAAGCTTTATAAAACTATTATTGGATAATAATAAAAATTTAAAAATATATAATAATAGATTATTTAAAACTGTGTTATATTATAATTATACAATTGCATCATTAATAATTAATAAAAGAATTCCAAACATCAAGTATATTATAAAAGGACATTTTATATTATTTCAAATAAGGAAAAGGTTTTTAAAAATTAAATATAAGTTTTAGATTTTTTAGCAAGTAGTTAGGAGTGTTATATGAAAGGTATAATAAGGAAAATATTTTATTATTTAAAACATCCAAAATACATATTATTGAGATTAGATTATTTAAATATAATTAGGCTTAAAGATAAAACGTATATAAAATGGCATTATGAGGAAATACTGAAAAAGAAGTTGAATTTAAGTAATCCAAATACATTTAATGAAAAACTTCAGTGGTTAAAATTACATGATAGAAAAGATATTTATACAACAATGGTTGATAAATATGAATCTAAAAAATATGTGGCAGATCTTATCGGTCAAAAACACATTATAAAAACACTAGGTGTATATAATAGATTTGATGATATAGACTTTGATAAGTTACCTAAACAATTTGTTATCAAATGTACACATGATAGTGGCGGAATTGTAATTGTAAGGGATAAGAATAAATTTAATAAAGAAGAAGCAAAGAAAAAAATTGAAAAATCCTTAAATATTAATTATTACTATCTTGGTAGGGAGTGGCCATATAAGAATGTTAAACCCCGTATTATAGTTGAGGAATTTTTAATAGATTCTAAACTTAATGAACTTAGGGATTATAAGTTTTTTTGCTTTAATGGTGAACCTAAGTTTTTTAAAGTAGACTTTGATCGATATATAGACCATAAGGCAAATTATTTTGATTTGTCTGGTAAAATCTTGAAATTAGGAGAAATTGTATGCCCACCTGATTATAATAAAAAAATAGAATTACCTAAGAAATTAGAAGAGATGATTAAATTGGCAAAGATTCTTTCAAAAGATACAATTTTTTTACGAGTAGATTTCTACGAGGTTAATAACACTGTTTTATATGGTGAATTAACTTTTTATCCTGCATCTGGTTTTGGTGCATTTATAGATGATAATAGTGATATGAAATTGGGTGAATTAATAAAATTGCCAAATAAATAAGGAGTAAAATATGAGAGGAAGAAAAGCAGTTAAAAATATTGTTAGTTCACTGATACAAAACATAGTGGTTATACTATGTGGCTTTATTATACCAAAATTAATTATTTCTAATTATGGTTCAGATGTTAATGGATTAATAAATTCAATAACCCAATTCCTGGCATATATAAGTTTGCTTGATACTGGTATAGGTCAAGTTATCAAATCAAAATTGTATAAACCTATAGCTAAGAAGGATAAACATGAAATTGAAAATATATTAAGTGCTACAGAAAGATTCTATCGAATTCTTGCGTGTATATTCTTGGTATATATTGTAGTATTATGTTTTGTTTATCCTATGCTGGTTAATAATGATTTTGATAAGATGTTCACAATATCATTATTGATAATAATATCATTTAGTACAATGGCTGAATATTTTTTTGGATTAACATATTCAACTTTTTTACAAGCAGATCAAAAAACATACATCAATTCAAGCTTTAGAATAATTACAACTATCCTAAATGCAACAGGAATAGTTATACTTATACTGTTAGGTACTAATATATTATTAGTTAAGTTACTAAGTAGCGCATTTTTTATTCTGAGACCAATACTCTTAAGGATATATGTTAATAAGAAATACGATTTTAATTTAAAAAATGCTGATAAGAATTATAAAATTGAAAACAAGTGGGATGGAGCAGCACAACATGTTGCTTCAGTTATACATAGTAACACTGATGTTGCAGTTCTAACAATATTCTGTAATGTAATAGAAGTTTCTGTGTACTCAGTATATCTATTAGTTGTTAATGGAGTAAAAATTTTTGTTGAATCATTAACAAGTGGAATAGATGCAACATTTGGTGATATGCTAGCAAAGAACGAAAAGAAACAACTTAATGATAGCTTTGGAATGTATGAGATAATCTATACAACTATCGTTACAATTGTATTTAGTTGTACTATTATTTTAATTGTACCATTTGTAAAAATATATACATCAGGTATAACTGATGCAAATTATATTAGACCTATGTTTGCATTTTTAATAGTATTGGCTGAATTTTTACATGTATTAAGATTACCATATAGCTCTTTAACATATGCTGCAGGACATTTTAAGCAAACTATGAAAGGTGCTTGGTTTGAAGCATTTTCTAACATAACTATTTCAATTATATTTGTTTCAAGATTTGGTTTAGTTGGTGTTGCAATTGGAACTTTATTTGCAATGTTTATAAGAACTATAGAGTTTAATTATCATACATCAAAATATATTTTAGAAAGAAAAATATCAATTGGACTTATTAAATTCTTTCTTCCAATAATTCAGGTACTATGTGTTTATGTATTTGTAGATAAATTGATTGTAATTAATATAGCAAATTATATGTCATGGATATTATACGCTTTTGTTGCACTTATTTCAGTTTCAATATTTGTTATATTAACAAATATAATTATATATAAAAATTCTATTAAAAGTATTAAAACGAATGTGAAAAATCTGATCTTTAAGAGGGTATGATAATATGAAAAATTATGTTAGAATTTGTGGTGGATTAGGCAATCAAATGTTCAGATATGCGGCTAATAGGGCATATTCACTTGAAAATAATTCTGAAACTGTATTATATATTAATTTAAATAAAAAAGTTGATCACGAAATATTTGGATTAAAGCATTGCTCTCTTCCAGATGATATTAAGTATTGTGATAATGACAATTTACCAACTAGTTTTTTATATAAACTTTTAACTGCAATTTATAATCATAAGTTTTTTAGAATTTTTACTTTTCAAATTAAAATTAACAGATTAATAATAAGAATGCTTAATCCTATATTAATTAATAGTGGAATATTTTATTATCCCGTTGGGTACATGAAAATTAAAAAATGTAAGAAAGAAAAAATTCTTTTAGAAGGTGCATTTCAATCAATTAGATATTTTGAAAAGTATGATGATATAATATGCAATGAATTACAAATAAAAGATATTATTTCAAATAAGAATCAAAAATTATATAATAAGATTTGTAGTTCTAACAGTGTTTGTATACATATAAGACGAGGAGACTATGTAAATACAGTATATGATGTTTGCAACAAGGAGTACTATGAAAAAGCAATTAGTTTGATTAGTAAAAAAGTTTTAAATCCTAATTTTATGGTTTTTTCTAATGACATTGATTGGGTAAAAGGAAATATAAATTTTGGTGATAATAGTGTTACATACATCGATGGTAATAATCAATTTGAGGATATGAAATTGATGTATTCATGTAAGCATTTTATAATTGCAAATTCTTCATACAGTTGGTGGGCACAGCACTTATGTGATAATAAGAATAAAATAGTTGTTGCTCCAAGTAAGTGGATGAAAAATGAGCAACATAAAGATATATATGAAGAAGGATGGACACTAATTGATGTAAAATAAAAGATACTATATATATATAGTATCTTTTTATTCTTCATCTGGGAATTTAATATATCCAGTAAAATGATGACCAATTTGTTTATCTTTAGGTGGCAGTTTCATATAATTACCATAATAATGTTTTAAGTAGTTATCATAATCAGTTAAAATCATAAAATCATCGTTTTCAAATATATGACTAGTATATCCTTTATTAAAATGAGAACTATTAAAAATTTCCTTTAAGCCATATACACCTGCATAGCATGTTAAATATTCAGTATTTCTATTGTTATATTTTTTAGTTCTTCTTATTACTCTTGATTTTAATGATTTGGTTTTATAGAATACTGATATAAACTTTATGTATTTTACTAATTTATTTTTCTTTTTATCATTAGATGATTTAATATATCCGCCTTTATACATTAATATTATTTTAAGTATAAAAGTTTTGTAGTAATATATTTTTGAAAAAATACTATTATTTTTAATTTTATCAATAGGGAATATATCAATTGACATTCCTTGTTCTTTATATGGCTTATCAAGTGTTATATCTGAATAAACAGAATTTTTTCTTCTAATATTTGAATGTAATTTGAGATATTTATCATCAGTTTCAATTGATTGAAAATAATATTTTTTGCGGTTTAATTCCTTCTCTTGAATTTTGATAAATTTTTCATATTCATCTCTTTCCATTGCAACATCAATATCATCATCCCAAGGAATAAAGCCATCATGTCTAATTGCACCAATCAATGTTCCACCACAAAGTGTATACTTCAAACTATGCTTTTTACATATTCTATCAAACTCTTTTAATATATCTAATTCTACAAGTTGTAATTTTCTTAATTGTTCTTTTGTTAATTCTAACATACTATCACCTAAATACATTTTAACAAAAAACTATACTTTAGTACAACAGTTATTAAACATTATAGACTTAATTAATATAATTTGATAAAATTATATTAATACGTGAGGTGTAAATATGAAAAAAATTACTTTAATATTTGCTGGTGGAGCTGGACAGAGAATGGGATCAGAAACTCCTAAACAATTTTTGAAAATATGTGGTAGAGAGATTATTATTCATACATTAGAATTGTTTGAAAGTAATGATAATATAGATGAAATATATATTGCTTGTATTGAAGAATGGATTCCATATTTAAATAATTTAATTAAAAAGTATGATATTAGTAAAGTAAAGTATGTTTTTCCAGGTGGTAAAACAGGGCAAGATTCAATATTTTTAGGATTGAATAAGATAAAAGAAAACAATGAAAACGCAATAGTTTTAATACATGATGGAGTAAGACCTTTAGTTAGTCAAGAAACAATAAACAATGTTATTGCTTCTGTGGAGAATAACGGAAGTGGTATTACAGTTTCAGAAGTTTTAGAAACACCAATCATAAGTGATAATGGTAATCTAGTATCTTCTATGCCGACAAGGCAGACAATGTATACTGCGCAAGCGCCTCAGGGTTTCTATTTAGATGATATTTATAAATTACATATAGAAGAAAGAAAACAGTCAATACCATATGATGGAATAGTTGATTCATGTGGGTTAATGTTTAAATATGGAAAAACTTGTAATCTTGTTAAAGGCAATAAAGGAAATATTAAAGTAACAACACCTGAAGACTTCTATACACTTTTAAGTTGTTTGAATATGCGTGATTATGAACAAATATCAGTTTTAAAAGATAATAAACTTAAATAGAAGGATTAGGTGATATTATGATATATACTAAAGTTGTTGAACAAGATATTAATAATATAATAGTAGATACAAAATTAAATGAATGCATTGAAGATCTAAAGAATACTACAATTTTAATTACTGGTGCTTCAGGAATGATAGGGTCATATTTGTGTTTAACATTTATGAAATTAAATGAGATTTTTGATGCTAATATTAGAATAATAGCTTCTGTAAGAAATAAAAATAAACTAAATAATTTGATTGCTGATAATGACAATGTTGAAGTTTTAGTTCATGATGTAATCAATTCTTTTATAGTAGACGGTAATATTGATTATATAATTCATGCAGCAAGTCCAGCAAGTCCTAAAATAATGGCTAATTATCCAGTTGAAACAAATCTTGCAAATACGCTTGGAACATATAATACTCTAAAACTTGCTGAAACAAAAAAATCTAAAGGATATATGTTTATATCATCTAGAGAAATATATGGTGAACCAAATAATGGACAACCAATTTTTACAGAAGATGGTGAATTAGGGCAGGTTAACCCATTGATACCTAGAAATGGATATGCAGAGGGAAAAAAAGCAGCTGAAAACTTATGCGCTGGGTATAAGGAAGAGTATGGTTTAAATACAAAAATAGTTAGACTTGCTCATACATATGGACCTGGTATGTCTATATATGATGGAAGAGTTCAGGCTGATTTTTTAAAAAATATAATGAATAATGAAAACATTGTATTAAAAAGCGATGGATCATCAATTAGAACATACACATACATATCTGATGCTATTACAGCAATGCTTCTAGTATTATTTAAATCTAATGATTTGGTATATAATATTGCAGATGAATCATCTGTTACATCAATTAAGGAGTTAGCTGAAACATTAGTATCTATCGATTCATCTAAAGATCTAAAAGTTGTTTTTGATATACCGGAAGATGGATTGAAGGGGACATCTGGATTCAAAACTGGCATATTATCAACAGATAAAATAAGAAATGAACTTGGATGGTTACCTAGGTATTCAATTAAGGATGGTTTTTCTAGAACTATAGAGCATCTTCAAGATGAATTAAAATCAGAAAAGGAAATTGCAAAATAATAAAGAGGGGATAGTAAAAATATGTCAAAAGTAAATATAGAAACATTAAAAAAACATTTACCATATATTGTATTTTTCATTTGTGTATTAGGTTATTGTCTGACAGCTACTATTATGGTAGATGATATATGGTTTAGAAATACAATGTTAGATACTAATATTTTTAGCTTTGTTAGTTCAAGATATAGTAATTGGACATCTAGAGTAATTATTGAATTCTTCTTAGGATTATTAGCAAGTTCAAACATAAATATATGGAAGATAATTAATATGTTTGTATTATTGTTGATTCCATACTCAATATCAAAAATGTTTAATAAAGAAAAAAATTATAAATTCGAATGGTTAATAATATTATTTATTTTTTTGTATCCAATAGCTGATATGAAAGAAGCAGGATGGATGGCTACTACATTAAATTATTTTTGGCCACTTTCATTTGGATTATTTTCATTAAGCACACTGATGGATTTAGTTAAAGGAAAAAAAGTTAGTAAAACAAAATATATATTATCAACAATTCTACTTATATATGCTACTAACGCAGAACAAATGTGTTGTTTAATTTTTGGCTTTTTTGCACTAGCATTAATATATTTTAAATTTATAAAAAAAGGAAAAATTCCAGTTTATGTATATATTGGTTTAATTTTATCAATACTTAGTCTTATAAGTATATACTTATGTCCAGGTAATGATGTTCGTATGGAAAAAGAAATAGAAACTTGGTATCCAGAATTTAATAGTTTTGGATTACTTAGTAAAATTTCAATGCTATTTTTAGCAACAGCAAGTATATTATTGAAAAATTGGATAATAATAAGTTCATTAAGCGTATTATTTTGCTTTGCTATATGTAAGACAAATACTAGCAAACTTACAAAAATTATTAGTATCTTAAATGCAATATTTATTAATATAATAATTAAGGTAAGAGATTATAAAATGTTTAATACCTTCTTTAATAATATAAATTATAAAGGTGTTCTTATTGATAAAAATAATTTATTTGATATAGATAGATTATTACCATTTATTTTTTCAATATATCTTGTATTTATATTTGGATATTTAATATATAAATTATTTGGTAAAAAGAATCCATTACCATTAATAATATATGTTGCAGGATTTTTATCTAGATTTATTATTTGTCTTTCACCAACAATTTTTATATCAGGATCTAGAACAATGATTTATTATTATTTTTCTATGATTATAGAAATGTTCTTATCATATAAATCTGTTGATAAATTGATGAATAAAAAAGAAATATTAGCTTTATGGTTAATACTTATTATATATGTAATAACTAATGTAAAGATTGAAGTATTTTAATTGAAGTAATGGGGTTATTTATGGAAAACAGCAGTAATGAAAAATATAATTATGGATTGGCATTAGCAAAGATATTATTTTGCTTTGTAGTCATTTTATGCCATTTTTGGATAGTTGGCACTGATAACAAATATTTAATTGTGTTTAGAGTTTTGAAACCAGTAGCTGTTCCTATATTTATGTTAATATCATTTTATTTGATGAAGGATTTTTTTATAAAGAATGATAATAATAAATTATTTAAGAGAGTTATTACCCTTTTTATACCTGTCATTTTTTATGCAATTGTTTATTATTTAGTATATAAGTATAGTTGTATTTACTTAAATACATGTTCGGGCTATGTTTTAACAAGAAAAAATTTACTACTCCAAATCTTTACTGGGCATGTTTATAATCAGACTATGTGGTTTCAAACAGTTTTGATTACCTTAACAATACTATTCTTTATTATTTTTAAGGTCTTTAAAAATAATAAAGGATGTATAGCTTTGATTTTGCTATTATTAGGAGCAGCATATCTACAAGTTTCTGGCCTTAATTATAAAATGTTTGGTGAAATGTCATATGAAACGCGATATCCACTTGGAAGAATAGTAGAGTCTATACCATATGCAATAGTTGGATTCATAATAGCTTACGTATCTTTGTTTGATAGAATTATCTTTGTATTTAAGAAAAGGGTTATACCAATTATATTTCTTTTAATCACATCAGTTGTATTTATTATAATGAGAGAAAAAAATACTATCATCCCATCTAATGGATTTGGTTATCAAGGAATTCTATTATTCCTAATAGGAACCACTTTGTTTATGATGTTTGGCTTATTAAAATTTAAAAATGATGCAATCAAAAAGATTATAAAAAAACTTTCTAGCTATACGTTAGGTGTATATTGTATGCATAGATTAGTGGCATTTGGTATAACACAATTATTTATACGATTAAATTATGATATAAATACTTTTTGTTTTTGCGTAGTAGTTTATATAACTTGCAATGTAATATCATTTTTAGTATCATTGTTACCATTTAAATTTATTAAAAATATAATTTAGTATATACTTGTGTTTGTTTAAAAAATATGATTTCTTCATCCTGAAGAGTGCAATAATCTAAAAATGCCCACAAAATAAAGAATTTAATTATATCAAAATAGAATTAGGTGCCATTTAGGTACCATTTTTATTTTGATGGGAATAATTCTATATTAGTATGATATAATTATTATAAAGAAATTAATGAAATGAGGTGATATTTTGAATAATAATTTGCAGTATTTATTTGATACTTCAGGGAATTGGATTGCATTTAGAAAAGGGAAATTTCTTTATAATGATGAAGGTAAATGGATTGGCTGGTTTCCTTGGAAAGAAGATATAGCTATAACTCCAAGTGGAAAATACTTGGGTGAAATATTTCATAAAAATAGATTACTGAAATCAAATTATAATAAAATATTACCTTATCCTGGTTATCCTGGTTATCCCGGTTACCCTGGTTATCCTGGTTATCCTGGTTTTGCAGGATATCTATATATACCTGGAACAACAGATATAGAAAAAGAACTATTGAAAGGAGAATAGAAAATGACAAAGGAAGAATATTTAAATAAATCTAACACTATTTTTATTAGTCTAAAGAATACCATAGAATCATTTTATACTCTATATGATTCTTTAGATGATAACAAAGAAAATCAAAAGCAGGATCTTCTTCGAGCAATCATATTATTCTCTTGTTCTGGAATAGATTCAATAGTTAAACAATTAGTTAATGATACTTTGGATTATGTTATAGAACATGATGAAGGAGCTTTTAACGAGTTTAAAAAACATACCGAAAGAAAACTCACATTAAAAAGTGAAACTGGAATAAATACAAAACTATTTGCAGAATTATTTACATGTGAGAATCCTAAAAAAACATTAATAGATGTGTTAAAAAAAGATTTAACTAGCAATAGTCTTCAAAGTGCAGAAGAACTGTTAAAAGTTGGCTCTGTTTTCAATATTGAAACTGCAAAATTGGTTCCTCAAAAAGAAGAACTTGATAAATTGAAAAACGTGTTTACGGCTCGAAATCAAATAACACATGAAATGGATGTTGATATGGATGCCCCAGATTTTAAAATTAGAAATAGAACGTATGAGGAAATTAGAAAATATTCTACGTTTATCATTGGTTTTATAGAAAAGTTTATTGTATTAGTTGCGGAAAAACTAGATGATACATCTGAGGTTGATGAATTTGAACAAATTGTTAGTTTATAAAAGTGTTGGTTATAATATCAATGCTTTTTTATTCAAGACTATTAATTAAATCAACAACTTCATTCAAAACCGAATTAAATAAGTAAGTATAAGTATTTAATGTTTCTTCGATTTTTATGTTTTCTAAATATTTTGTAATTGCAGTAATATCAGCACAGTGTTGGTAAAATTGGTGCATTTTTCTTTAACAAGTATTTAACATCGCATAATGTGATGCTTTTTTCTTTTATTTTCCAATTGTCTTATTTTTAAAAATGTTATATAATATATGTGGAAAAAACATTAGATTGTCTCATCATCTTTTATTTTGAGATAAAAAGGAAGTTTGGAGTGTTGTAAATGAAAAAATTAAAACCTTTAATACCAGCATATGTAATGAGTTTAGTATTTAGCTTTATGCTTTATATATTTGAACCACTTACTATGTATGGAAATAATGTTAATGATTTTTGGTTTGATTTATATATAATGTTACCACCAATAATTGTTGCTGCATTAGTAATGTTCTTTATTATGAGTTTAGGATTTACTATTGTATATTTTATTAATAAGAAGTTTTCGGATAAATTAAAAGTATATAACATACTTTTCTTAATAGCATTTGTATGTTTCTTAGGTTTTTATATACAAGGAAATTATTTGATAGGTGGACTACCTGGATTAGATGGATCTAATATTGATTGGAGTAAATATAAAGATCAAGAAATAATATCACTTGTTGTTTATGCTGTTCTTACTATAACAGTAGTTCTATGTTCTATTAAATTTAAAATGAAAAACGTTATTAATGTATCTACATTTATATCACTTACAGTATTTGTGATGTTAGTTACTGGGCTTGTTACTACTTGTACAAGTAATAATTTAATACGTAAGAAAAATGGGGTACTTGCTACAAGTAAGAATTATAATGTAGCATCTACTGATCAAAACTTTTATATATTCTTAGTAGATGCAGTTGATTCTGTTATGTTTGATAAACAATTAAGTAAAAAAGAATATAAAAATACATTTAAAGATTTTACATACTATAAAGATACATCTTCAGTATATGGATATACTAGAGATTCACTACCACAAATACTTGGTGATATGGTAAATGATAATACTTATGGATTCCATACTTATTCAACTAAAGCTATGGATAATTCACCACTTATAAAAGCATTACAAGAAAGAGATTATGATGTTAATATCTATGATATGGAATTAATATGGGATAGTGATAAAGCTACAGAAGTATCAAATTTAGTTAAAGCTAAAAGAGGAGTAGATTACTATCAATATATTAAGAATCAAACTAAATATGTATTATTTAAATATTTACCATTTAGTTTAAAGAAATATTCTAAAATTGAAACAATGTTCTTTAATAATAGTAAAGTTAAACAAGATATAGATTATTTTACTTGGACAGATTGGGATAATTATGATACTTATACTAATGAAGAAATTCAAAAAGTAGATAATAAATATTTCCATTTTATACATCTAGAAGGTGCTCATGTACCATTTGGTATGTGTAAAGATTTAACTTATAATAAGAAATGTGGTTATACTGATAAAATACAAGCAACAATTAAAATAATAAATGCATATTTAAAGAGATTAAAGAAATATGATGTTTATGATAATGCTAGTATTATAGTTCTTTCAGATCATGGATATGTTATTGGAAACAAGAATGGTGCTATGGGTAGAACTAATCCGATTCTATTTATAAAAGGTGTAGATGAACATCATGATATGATAAGAAGTACTAAAGCAGTATCATATTTAGATTTAGATAGTGCATATGTTGACTTACTTGATGGAAAGAAGAGTTATGAATTATTTGATGGATTAGAGTATCCTAATGGTAGAAGAGTATTATGGTATAAATATACTAAAGAAAACCATATGGTTGAATATATGCAAATGGGTAAAGCTTGGGATAAAAAGACTTTAAAAGCAACAGGAAAAGAATTTAATAGATAGAGGTGTAGTTATGTTTATAGATATACTTGGTAAAGTAATGGAAGTATGCTATGACTTTCTAAATAATTATGGTTTAGCTATTATTGCTTTTACTATTATTAGTAAAATAGTATTATTACCAATTAGTATATGGGTTCAAAAGAATTCTATAAAGATGGTAAAGATGCAACCAGACATAAATAAAATTAAAATTAAATACTTTGGTGATAAAGATACTATAGCTGAAGAAGAAAGCAAACTATATAAGAAATATAAATATAGTCCATTTGCTTCAATAATTCCATTAGTTATTCAAATAGCTTTATTACTAGGTTTAGTTAAAGTAATTAATAAACCAGTTACTTATATACTAAATTATGATAGTAATACTGTTATTAAATATGAAGAAGTATTAAAGGATAGAAATAAAGATGTTGAAGCTAGTGAAGTAGAAGTAGTTAAAGATATTAATAAAGGTAAAGATTTAACTGCTTACTATAATGTAGCTGGTGAAGAAAAAGTTAATGATATAAAAGATTTAAGTTTCGATTTTCTTGGACTTGATTTAACTTATGTAGCAGCTCATGAAAAAGGAAT
>Ga0247608_10001749_pt1 | contig 28975 bp, 34 predicted proteins | sample 176DNAGHGlowgp2_FD_193490 | JGI IMG/M metagenome (GOLD analysis project Ga0247608, IMG submission 193490) | Sheep rumen microbial communities from Palmerston North, Manawatu-Wanganui, New Zealand - 1766 DNA GHGlow gp2 | ecosystem: Host-associated > Mammals > Digestive system > Stomach > Rumen ... | reverse complement strand
TGTTCTGCGTATTCTCTCAGGAACGGAATAGCATTAGTGATTGACTTCACGACATTGCCGATGGCAGACACCACCTTAGTGACTACTCCGACAAGAGCTTGGAATGCCTTGTTTATCAGGTCTAAGATTGGTCTGAATGCGTTCATAGCAGACTGCAGCTCAGTCATCGCTACATCGTTCTTCTTGAATGCATCGACCAATTTCATCACTATTGCAACGATAGCAGCAAACAGAGCAACATACGGATTAGCCAGAAGCTTGAGCAACTGTTTAGCCAATGTGCCAGCAGCAGTAGCGGCAGCTTTGAATCCACCAGCAAGACCAGTTGTAGCAGTAGTTGCAGCGGTAGAAGCAGCAGCAGTCTGAGAAGTAGCAGTAGCAGCAGCACTGCTGTTTGTTGCCATTCCCTTAGCTGCATCGGCAGCTGCTCTCTCAGCAGCGCCGAATCCCTGAACTACAGTAGTTGTCTTATCCATAGCGTCATTCATTCCAGTGACGCTGGATGCGGTGTTAGTAATAGAAGTACCTAAATCGGCAACAGACTTTGATGACTGACTTGCAGTGCTTGCCATATCAGTGATATTCTTAGACATATCGCTGATGCTCTTGCCGAATCCAGTAACTACAGTAGCTGCCTTTCCGATGATAGAGTTCTGGCCGAAAATGGAAGCTAGCACTGAACCGAATGACTGCATCTGGTCAGCAGTAGTGTCGAACAGTTTGCCGTATGATCCAACGGAAGAACGGAAGTCGCCTTGCGCCTGCTCGAGACTCTTGATCTCGGTGCCGAGCTTGTCTATGTCAGCTAACATCTTCTCGCCGACAGCCGACTCACGGTCTGCTTTTGACAGATCCTCATAAGCCTGACGGAGATTCTTAATCTGAGCACGCATAGCATTGATGCTGTCGCCATTCTGCTTGTAAGCCTTTACGTTGTTGTCAAGCTCACGCTGATTGGCTCTCATCACAGTGTTGAGGTCACGAACTTCCGTGTTTATCAGCACGAGACGCTCTTTCATCTCTTTAGTGCCGTTCCCCTTTCGCATCTCAGCTTCTAACTGCTTCTGCTCTTCTTTGAGCGCAGTTATCTGCTCTTTTGCACGGATAATGGCCTCTATCGCGTCCTTAGCGTTCACCTTAAGATCGAGTATGACCTTTGGATCTGCACTTTTAGTTGAGTATTGTGCCATTGTTTGTTTTCATTGTTTTATATGTATATAATAACACGGTTTTTGGTTTTCTTTGACTTTATCAAAAAGTGCGTTTTAAGGGGTGTTTAGGGACAAAGTTTACAATGCTAGTTACTCTATTATAATAGCGAAGGTAGCATTGTAAACTTTTGCTCCTAATAGTACCAAAAACGGACTTTTTATAAATCTGACATAAGGAAGACACCAACCTGACCATTCAGCCAATCGAGATTCTCTTGTATCGGAGTAGAATCGAAGTCTCTTTGTTTATCTGGATTGCGATATAAATAAGACCCCTCTCGTATAGTTCTCCATTTTACGGCACTTGCGAATTTCATTAGGTCTGGTGGCCTTATACCTCTTCCTACAGCCCACGCTGAAACAATATCCTCGAATTTATATGGCACCTTGCCTGGACCTCTACCTTTCTCAGCATAATCATAGTACGAATTTGCAGTGATTTTAACTTCATTGCCATTCACTTCGTATGCTACGCTTTTTGCTAAATCAGAGTCCCCTAGGCCGTATTGTGCCATCTGCATTCTGATGTCAGCACACACGTTCTCACCAAAGGACTTTAGTAATTCAGTGAAGTCGGTCATTTTTTCAATATTTTATTTATATAGAATCAAATTTTATGTTACCTAAAAGGCTTAAAAGATATTGCGGTGAAGACGTATCACTAATTGAGAATTACGACAGAGCAAAGAGCGATGATTCCCAAGTGTATGAATGCCACCACAAAGATGAGATAGATCTCGGTATGAGTTATAAAGAGCTAAAATCCGCTGGGTTGTATTATAATGTGTCAGCAGATAGACTAATACTTCTAACACATAAAGAGCACATGGAACTTCATGGTGGTAACATCGGAAGCAAAAATGGTATGTACGGTGTAACAGGTAAATCCCATCACTGCTATGGTCGTTGTCAAGAGAAGCATCCGCTATTCAAAGATATTCCGATGGATGATGTACTATATAGAATAACTATCTTGAAACAGTCAATGCGAAGTGTCGGAAAGTTATATGGCGTTAGCACACAGACTATTTCGAGACGGCTTTCTAGAATTACTTCTTCTTTTTAGATTTATTTTTCATCTCTATAAGCTTATTATAAGCACGTTGGTATTGTATCGACGTGCTTTGTTCTTGTAATATGAGTAAGTAGTCGGCTAGAGGAACAGATTCTGCTTCTTTGAATGACTTCAAGTGAAAGAACTCAGTAACTACTATGAGCATTCTAGAGCACATGTCTGGAAACTGGATTCCCTGCGCAGCAGCTTTCTCGTCTTGTGTTTGTTTTACTTGAAACTTCTTGATCCAGTCAATCAGCTGCTTCATCTGTCGTTTGTAGTTCTTCAGCCGTCCCAACGCTTTGTATGCTCTTTCGTTTGGACGCAACAGCTCAGATATGAAATTCTCTTCCTCTAGCACTATCTCTGAAAACTCGCCTACAGTCATAGAGATCACGTCCTTCCTTAGCGGATATTCCTCTATCTGCTCTAATACAGATTCAATTCTCTCTTTATCAGCAAGTAACGGCAACAGCTCTTTGAGTCTTGTTCGTTTTGTGATTTGCATCTTATTGGTAATGAATTGTGTTTTAGTAAACTTGACGCCAGCGACAGAGAAATGACTTCAAATGAGTAACCACTAAGGAGAAGATGTTTCTAGCTCGCCAGCGTCACGTATGCGTCCTTCTCGCCTATTATATGCAACCACCTTGTTTGTCCTCTAGCTTCATAGTGACAGACACGCCGACACAAAACTTGTCGAACTGTCCCCAAGAGGATCTGAGCTTGATTGTGTCTTCTGCTACTATGATGGTGTTGTCGGCTAGCACTCTGCGGATGAATTCTCTTGCTATCAGCTCCATTTGAGTGACGATTAGGTCTTTCTCTTCGCCTTTTGCGTCAAGATTTGCCTTGTCGAAAAAGAACACTTGAATGTCAGCGCCTTCCTTTGATACGCCTTTCGATATGTCAAGCGTCCAGTCAGACAAGAGGTAAAGCAGCGCATACGGAGCTGGATTGCGGTCTATTCTCACATTAGCAGACCAGCCAGAGTCGTACATAACTGTGTTTATGTCATCTATAGAGCCGAGAATTGCTCTGATTTTGTTGACTAGTGTCATTTCGTTGTGATTTATTTAGAATATAATAAACGAAGTTTTGCCTTAAACAAGAAAGGGGCAGCAGATTGCTGCCCCGTGAGTAGTATAGAAAAGATCGGAGTTATGTTAGTAGTTGACTCGTGTCCAACCAGAAGGAATACCAGAATCACCAGTATTTATGGTAGCTCCAGTCGGGACTCTTACTACCTTAGTCCCTGTTGCTTGTGTCCCTGCGCCGTTTAGCCAATTGGCTAATACATAATTAACAGTCAAATTTGAGATATTTGGAGCTGTGGCTTCACCAAGGTTTTCACAACCTTGGAAGCATTGAGCTAGTCCACTATTGCCAACAGAAGTCACATTGCTCAAGTCAGGACCTGTAGTGAGTGAAGTGCAACCGTTGAAGCAGGAGTATAGTCCACTGTCTCCAACAGAAGTAACATTGCTCAAGTCAGGTGCTGTAGTCAAAGAAGTGCAACTTCTAAAACAGGTTTGTAGTCCATAGTTGCCAACAGAAGTAACATTGCTCAAGTCAGGTGCTGTAGTCAAAGAAGTGCAACTGCCGAAGCAAGTAGATAGTCCATAGTTGCCAACAGAAGTCACATTGCTCAAGTCAGGAGCAGTCATGAGTGCAGTGCAATTATAGAAGCAGCTACGTAGTCCACCATTGCCAACAGAAGTCACATTGCTTAAGTCAGGACCTGTAGTGAGTGAAGTGCAACCAGTGAAGCAAGTAGATAGTCCATTGTCACTAATATTCGGAATACTCAAGTCTAATACTTCAATAAGAGTGCTACAATTATAGAATAATCGATAAAAACCATATTCTGGGACATCGGGTACAATCTCTGATGTGAAGTCAATCAATGTCCAGATGTCACCACCTGCATTGATTGATTGACTGCTGCTAAAGACATAGTAGTTATTGTTAGAAGAGCTAAAACCATCAGTACTCCTAAAGTACACTTTATCGTATTGACTAGCTAAAGGAATCTCTAGTTGATTGTTAGAGTCATAAGCTACAGTGCCCCAAGTCTCTTGGTCTGTTGACCATTCTAATGTGCTTCCTGTTGTAGGTGACCCAGTTTTGGTGAGAATTACAGTGTTAGGGCCATTGTAAGCATTCTGAATGTAGAAATAGTCTACTTGCTCTTGTTGAGACCACACCACCTCTCCACCGATGGCAAGGCTCTGAACTGCCTTGCCATCGATCTCGATTGATTGAGGTGTCTTTCCTCCTATTGTCATTGCCATAGCTTAAAGGAGGTTATTTTATTAGTAATCGACTCTTGTCCAACCAGTTGGGATGCCAGAATCAGAGTCAGTATTGATTGTAGCTCCAGTCGGTACTGAAACTGTCTTTGTTCCAGTTGCTTGAGTACCTGCACCCGACAACCAATTGTTAAGACAAGCAGTGTTTACTAAGTTTTGAACATTTGGTGCAATTGCGCGTTTCAACTTTTGACAATTTGTATACATTCCAGAAGCAACCCAGTATCTAACAGAAGTAAGTTGAGATAGATCTATACCTACTTCAAGTGATGTACACCCATAGAACATAGAAGCCATAGCAGTTCTTCCACAACTGGTGATACCTGTTACATCTGGTACAGAAACAAGGTTAGTGCATCCCCAGAACATTCCATATAACGAACCGTAAGTGCCACCCAAAGTATCTCCGTCTGGAAGAGTTGTTACAGAACCAAAATTGAGATTTGATGCGTCTGTTAGATTTGTCTCATTCTTGAAAAAGTTTCCAAACCCAGAATTTCCATCTATTGTGTTAATTGTGCTATAGTTCGTTTTGTCTAACAGTGTAATTATATTTCCACCAACAGAATAAGTTTTTGTAAAATGTACACTATACCAAGCAGTAATGAATGTTCCATCACTATATGCGAATTTTGTATTATTCGTGCCGCGCAGATAAATAGCAGAGCCAGGCAGTACATCTACCTCTTCTGTGTTCTGAACATCATAGGAGTTCCAGCTTGCGCCATCCAAAGAGTATTCTAGAGTTGGTACAGGTAATCCTGCGTGTTGTGAATATTTAACTAAAGAGAACTTTCCTACCTCATTACTCAAATTATTGATTCTGAAAAAATCAGAATCTGCGTGTGAGACTCTTACAAGCTTGTAATATTTCTTAATAATCATTTTATAAAGATTTTTATTTAATTTTATTTAATCGACTACGACATTATAAGTTGCAGTTGTTTGATCTTGGAATGTTACAACCATCTCAACGGTATTTCCCTCGATGAAATAGTTCTTACCCTCTGGGACAGCCTGTCCCATTGCATCAAACTCTTGTTGAGTAATGAATTCACCACTCAGTTTTTCGGCAATAGAAGCATCCTGTTCAAGATTTTTAGCATCTAGCTCATCTACAGCAGAACTAAGTGTTGAAGTTGTAACATAATCTGACAGATTTGGCTTATTCTTGATGTCCTTGTTGTAGTCCAGCTTGTCTGTGATGAAGTAGTCAGTGTCATCATCGTAGGTGCCAAGTGCATCAAACTGAGCCTGAGTGCCGTACCAAGCATTGCATCCGCCGCCAGCAGCAGGTATGTCAATAGTTGTGTCTCCAGATTGGTTAGTTGTGAAACTTCCGAGCGTCTGACCATCTTGAGTGACAGTCACTGTGCCGTCCCCGACTGTCAAGCCGTCTAGCTTAGTCTTCTCAGCAGCAGTGAACACCTTGTTGTTTGTTCCGTCAGCTACTAGATCTGCAGAAAGCGGATTCTGAGCAGTGATCTCAGTCTGCAGTCCAGACACAAGGTCTCCGACTGGAATAGTTATCGTGTTGCCGTTGTCGAGAGTGAGGATCAAGCTCTTAGTAGCAGAGTCATAAGAACCTCCGACCACGACAGATTCAAGAGGAAGGTCAACAGTTTGTTCTGAGCCTAGAGCATTTCCGTCTTGGTCAAGGAGCTGGACACTCAGAATGTAGTCCTGATCCATTGACATTGAAATGCTAGCTCCGTACTTGGTGGAAGGATCCATACCTCCACCTCCGAGAGGAATTATTCTGTATTTTGAACTCATGTTTTATCTAGTTGATTTTTAGACTTATTACTTATTGGCAATCAGGAACGTAGGAGCCGAATGTTGCTCTAAAACCAACACCAACTTGCACAACTGGATATCCTTGTTGCATATCAACAACATCAATTGTGTTTGTACAATAGAGATCTGTAGGATTCAGGTTATTCCAATTATCGCAAAGTGTTTGAATGTTGTCAGATACTGAAGCGTATGAAACACCGTGGAAATGATTGTCAACAATAGTTGCAGGGGCTTCTTGTTCATTGAACTGTATGGTTTCATAATCTGCATTCAAGTAAATTACTGGCCAAGGACCAGGATCAAGAACACCACCTTGTTCTTCTCCATCAGCTATTCTTGCCATTGCCCAGTCACTTAGGTCAGCGTCTAGAGTGATTCTGAACTCTGGATCGCTTTCACCATCCCTGCCGTGCTCGAGATAATCAATTACTGCTGTTCCCCAGTTGTAGTCAACATGATAGTTTGCTACAGGACCTTCTACATCGTCTGGCTGGATATGAGTAGTAGCAATATCATTTGGATGAATTAGCATATTATCAGTATAGTTGGTAACAGGATATAGATCAACAACGACAAGCAGCTTTGGGTCATTTTCTGATGGGGTCATTTCTATGGTGAAATACGAATCGCCGCCGCCGTTTACATGCACTTCTTTACCAGTCATGTCCTGATTAGCGGTCATCGTAATTGCACTGATCTCGTAATAAACTGGATCGAGCAACCCTATATTCAGAGTGCCGAACTGGAGGTCAGCATTGCCACCAGTTACAGCAGCGCTTACAGGGAAAGGCATTCCAGTGACATCGGTATAAAGTTTATCAATGGGATTTTGAATCGGCATAAATTTTATCTTTGCCATATATGTTTTGGTTAATTTGTTTCATTGAAAGGAATTATGGCTTGCTCAATGTAGAAGCCTTTGTGTGTTTTGTGGAATTCCCGCTTCACCAATTCTGGCGTGCGGTCGTTGATGATGTGGCCTTTCCAACTGACTGGTCTCGGCCATACATACTTGAGCACCGTTGCTGGCTGCTCATTTGTGAGTTTTATGTTATTGAAGTTGCTCTCTTCTGATGCGTCTTCGATTATTCCGAGCTCCTCTTGAGCTATCCGAAAATAATCTAAGATGCAGTTTCTGCAGTTTGTCTTCTTGTATTTGATCTCTAGCAGATCTAACACTTCATAGAGCTCTTGCTTCTGATTGTACGGATCTGTTATCGCATCAAACTTTTCTCTGATCTCTTCTCTAGTCATAGTGTAATTTCATTTCAAAAGAAAAGGGCTAAGGCTCTCAGCGAGCCAGAGCCCTTTGTCTTTCAGTTTCACTTGAGTGAATTAGTCGTTTCACGACAGTGAATACTAGTCTCGCCACAGAAGTGGCTCGACCACTTCGTTAGTCACCGCAGTCAACCAGTGCGTCCAGAGTAGACTCAGTTGTAGCAGCGTCAGTCTTGTAGAAGAACAGTGCAGAGTTAGGAGTGTTCTCTGAAGTCAGAGTGACAGACCAACCGCCATCAGCGTCTTCGCCGTAAGCGTCACGCTCCATTGCTGTTGCTACGAGTCCTTTCTTTGCGCCGTACACTTGGAATGCACCCTTGCTGTCAGAGCCAGTGTACTCGTTCTTTGCAACGACCACGAATTTGCCGTTAGCAATGTTGTCTAGCAGCATAGAAGCAGCAGGAGAGTTGTCAGGTACGATGAAGTTGAAAGTCTCAGTGAATTTGTTTGCGGCGTTACCCTCTACCAGAGCAGTGTTAGTTCCAGTGAACGGGGTCTTGCCGAGCTGGGTGATGGTGTAACCCACAGCGTTAACACCAGAGCTGATCTCCTTCATTGTAATGTCAGTGATCAGGTTCGGGTTCTGTGAATCGTATGTGAAGCTAGCGATCTCGGATTTGTTGAAGATCCAAGCCTTTGATTCCATTCCAGCGAATACGGGATTGTCGCAGTCAGCGCCGATGCAGCCAGCGAGCAGTTTTTCGCAAAGATTTGCCATAATGTATTATATATCTTTTATTTACGTAATTGATGTTGTAAGTTGAAAAGGGAGGGAGAAGACTCCCTCCGTTTTGTTGTGGAACTTCGTTATTCAGCTTTAAGAACAGCAGTAGACTTCAGTCCTTGGATACCGCCGCCAGCAGGGCACTCGTAACGATAGACATCGAGGTTCTTGTAACCTTCGTGCCAGCTGTAGAGTGTCGGGTTGAGGACGTTAGCGCCAATGAGGACATACTCAGACGGGATCATAGCAACAGCCTTGAAAGAGCTTCCGAGAAGATCAGTAGTGATGATCTTAGTTGCGCCGATTTGCTCAGCAACTTGCTCAGTGCCCATGTACATCGGAGTAGAGGTCTCAGATGCCTGAACTCTTGCGAGAGTGCGAAGGTCAGCCTTGCTCATGAAGACATAGATTGCCTTGCCGTTCGGGTTGTGGATTCCATCGACCAGAGCACGAATGTCATCGACCAAGAAGCCGTTTGCAGTGACAGTAGCAACGTTGGTGTAGGCGTCAGCAGTTGTCTTTGCTATTGCCTCGAAGCTGTTGATCTTATAGTCAGAATTACTTTCGCGACCGTCGCCAACGAGGATAGCTCTCTTCTCTTCGTAGAGGATCTGGTCAACGAGCTCGTTAACGATGTAGTCAACAACAGTCTCGTCATCCCATTCGTCCTGAGTAGAGATCTCAGCCAGCTTGTAGATGAACTGAGTTGTGATGAGCTTGCCAGAGAACTGCAGAGCCTGAGATACTTTGGTGTCGCCTTTCTTCCAGCCTTTAGCGCGGCTAGTCTCATCGGTCTGAGCAGAATCGTTCTTGCGTACAGTGTAACGCTTCACGCCGTTCAGGATCATGAGGTCTTTCAGCCAGTCAGCATTGCGATCCCACTGATCTTGGATCTTGCTCTTGACGATCTCGGGAAGGAAGTACTCTTCGCTGCCAGAAGCGATGGTGATTCCGTTAGTTGAAAGCACAGAGCCCCAGTTCTTAGCAAACTCAGCTCCGTTGCGGGAATTGCGAACAGCCTGTGCGAAATCGTGCACAGCGTTCTGTGTAGAAAGATAATTTTCCATTTCGGTAGTTGGTTCTTCTTTTTGTGTTTGATTGATTTTCTCTTTGATTGCGGTCAGTGACTCTTGCATAGTCTCGACAGTAGCCTTCAGCTCGTCAATGAGGGTGTTGTCCTCAGCAGCGTCAACTGCTTCGATAGTCTCCTGAAGAGAGGCAACAGCTGCTTCTACGACAGCTCTGTCTTCCTCTGACAGCGTGTTCTGAGAAAGAATGGACTGATTCTTAGCCAGCTCTTTCTCAAGATAGTTTTTGAAAAGTTGTTTCATTAAAGTGGTTGGATTATTTTCTTTGGTGTTATAGTTAATAATAAGAGAGTTAATCGAAAATCCGTGGATTTTAGGGCTAACTTTTTGGGATACAATCAAATAGAGGAGATTTTTTTACAATGCTACTTACTCTATTATAATAGCGAAGGTAGCATTGTAAAAATTTCAGGTCTAACTATCAGACTATCAGGTGTATTTTCCTTTTAGCAGCAGCTTCCGCCAATCGCTCTTGTTTGATGCGCTCGATATTGTTCTTGATGGTGAACTCAGATTTGTAGTCAGCGGGCACAGGAGCAACAGCAACAGCGGTGAGCAGGAATTTGCCTGCATAGTAGGTGCCGTCTTCGTTCTCACGAATCTGGTTGAAATCAATGAATCCCTCAGTGCTGTAGGAATTGCAGTCTCCACACATAATCATAGGAATTAGAGTGTCTCTGCAGAATGCAATCTCTTTGTTTACGTGAGCAGCCACATAGAGAGTGTCCTCTCTGATCTCGATCTTGTCTATGCCGCCTATCAGCATGTTGGGATCGTGATTGTAGTTCAGAGCGGGAGTGAGCTTGCCGTCATTGTAGAGAACAAAGAAGTCTTCGAATGATGCAGCGTCCACGATCTCGCCATTGAGGTTAGCTGTGCCGAAGTGAGCAGCGCTTCCCTCGATGAATATGAAGCTGTTCTCTTCCTTCGCATTGAAGATTCTGAGATCATCGCCTCCAAAATATACTCGGTTTAACATTTTTTGACTCTTGTTTTTATACACGCTTCAGCAGATCACGGCTCTCCATGTAGAGCTGAGACAATTCCTTCTCAACATCAAGACCAGCAGTCTTCAGTTTGAGCAGATAGTCAAGCAGCGCTGTTCTCTCTTCGCAAGCAGCAGACAGCGTAGTCTCCAGTTCAGGCAGATTAGCGAGCCTGTATGTCACTGCTGACTGTGGAATGAAGTCGTTGCTTGCGGTGATGAGATGTTTTGCCACTTTGAGCAGCACTTCTGCGTAGTAGCGTATCGTGTTGTTATAGAAAAAGATTCTTGCCTCTTTGACGTTGTTGTAAGTTGAAGCATCGTCAAACAGAAGAGGAAGAGGAACACCAAAGAGATTTGCAAGGACTTTGTAGTGGTCCTTTATTTTTTCTCTGAACTCCAGATTTTTGATGTCTGGCTCGATCGGAGTGTACTTAATATCGTGATTAGCGAGCATAAACTTGTATTTGCCGTCTGCAATGCCGTATTTTTCCGTCATTTGCGACAGCAGTTGCTCTTTTCCAGCAGGATTGATTGGAATATCTTGGCCTGAAAGTATGCCAAAACAGCCGAGAGTCTCAGTCAAATAATCCTCTGCTCCTGACATTTTGTTGATGTCAGCGATTAGTGGAAGAGCGATTCTGAACAGTGAAGTCCTCTCTGTTTGGTACTGAGGAGAGTAAATGACTACTGCGTGAGCGTTTATCACTCTGCTGAACTTGTCATATCGGATCTCCGGGTCCTGCGGAATGCGGTAGTTTCTGTCCTTGTCGTAGAACACACAGATAAAACCGAGTCTCAAGTACTGGTTTACAAGCAGAGTAGTGTTGCTTTCTACGAAATCGTTGATCGCATTGACAGTGATGGTCTCTTTTCCAGTGTCTTCGAATGTCACATTTGAGAGACCTTTCCATATAACATTCATTATTGCTTGAAGATACACATTTCCAAGTGGTTTGTCGCCTTTCTTGTGAAACCAAATGTAAGGCGACCATCCAGCATAGTTCTGGTTCACCTCATTGATTTGCACAGCGTTAGTCTTCTTATCTCGGTTGAACAGTCCCATTTTTTGCTAGATTTTTTGAGTATAGAGAGTCATAGAGCTCCTGACGAGTCAATGTAGCTACCTCTCTTGCAATGTTTTGAGCGTTGGTCTGGGAGAATGAAAGCACATTCTTCTGTGAAATGTTGAAGCTGACGTTAACGGTGAACACATCTTCTGCTCCTAGAACCCCGTTGACCATTTTGAGCGAGTCTACTTGTTCGGTCAGTGCTTTGATTCTGATCTGGTCTTGTTTGATGGTCTTTCCTCTGTTAGAGGTCATTGCGCCGAATGTGATAACTAGCGCAATCAGGATCACTTGAATGCCGTAAGCTATCCATTTGATAACTCTCTGTGCTTTTTCTGTTAGATACATCTTTTATTTTCTTTTATTTTCCGAAAAGTGCGTTTTTAGGGGTGTTTGAGGATAAGTTTTAAGATGCTACCTTCGCTATTATAATAGAGTAAGTAGCATTGTAAACTTTTGCTCCTAACTGTACCAAAAACGGACTTTTTTCATTTTATAGGTTGTCTGTCTTTTTGCCTAGCTTTTCTCTGAGCTTGTCAAATGCGTCATGTCCTGTGATTTTGCCGAAGTTCTCTACAATGGAAGCGGACTCGACAAGAGCACAGTAGCCAGCAACGAATGTTCCAAGATTGAGATCGAATCCGATTCCGCCGTCAATTATAGCGCCGAGAACGATAAGTGACAGATAGGCTAGCAGCTTGTACGCCGTCTGGCGCATCTTGTGGCTCTCTATCTTCACTTTGTTCCTCACAGCAGCCCATATTCCAGTTGCGAAATCCGCTGCGACAAGCACCACTACAGAGACTAGTGCTGGTACGATTCCTACTACAGCGGCGGTTATTCCTCCGAACAACACGCCTGTTACGAATTTGCCCTCTGCGGCAGTCAGTGATGCGCTTACCATAGCAGTAATTCAAACATGTCATTTCCGCTGTGTTCTGCTGGATTCAGACCATAGTGTCTTTGTACTTCTTGAACAAATGAGATGCCGATGTTCCAGTGGCGTCTTGCTGTTTCATTGAGATCTTCAGGATCTACTCCTTTGGAGAACTCAGAAGTTTTTTCTACTGAGCTGTAGCGTGTCAGTCTGTAGCCGTCAACTAGCATGTAAGCAAACACCATGTGATAGAGTGCGTTCTTCAGTCCAGCGTAGTGTTTGTTCTCGATGTTGCCTCCTTCTAGGAGAATCTGGTTTGTCGGATCGGTAGGATTGTCAGACAAGTCAATGTAGTGCTCGTCTGTTAGTCTCTGTTTGAGGTAGAATTCCTCAACAGCGTTGATTGCGGCCTCCACTTCGTAAGAGCTTATGTCGTCCGAAGTGGGCATACCGCTTGAAATGAACTCATTATACGTGATTAGCATTGCTTTCTGGTTTACTTTATATACTAATAATAAACGGACTTATGGAAATCCCTTTGACACAGTATATGCAGTATTGAAAAATAAAGACAGAGTGATGGAAATAAAGAGCGAGAAGGACGCATATGTGACGCTGGCGAGCCGAGTACCGTGCTGCTGGCATAAACCCTTATGGGATGACTCACGAAGCGTTATGCATCAAATTTGAGCACGAAAAAAGCAGCGACCCGAAGATCGCTGCCTGACAAGCATTGAGACGAAAAAGATTATATAATAGAAGTAACCACCCAAGTGTCGCCGTTGTGATTGTCGTATTGAATCAGGATCATCGTCTTTTCAGAATCAATCTTAGTGATGATGACATTATGAGTTCCGTCCGTCCAAGCAACCGAGTTCTCGCTTCTTTCGACTCTCTGGCACTTGCCAGAGAAGGTGAGATTATGGCTGTTGCCAGCAATGTGTTTGCAGTCAGGAGCACCAGTCACGGTGAAAGACACAGTGTCGTTGCTGATAGTGAGAGACTCGATCGTCCACTCATAGGACAGATTCCGTACCTTCAAGTATGTTGTAGAGAAGCATGCGCTCATGTTAGAGAAGCTCTGTGCGTTGGTGACGATGGCGATGACGGCCAGAATGACGGTGATGATGATTGACTTTTTCATTTTTGATCGATTTTAAGTGGTTACAGTTCAATATATGCCGTCAAAACAGATCTCAACGACAATCTTTATATTATCTTAAGAAAAGTATAGCCTTCTTGCAGCTCCCTGCAAATGAGCTAACTATAAGATTTTCAGAGTTTTCTCATCCAACGAATCCGACTAAATGTTATTTTTGGGGCATCAATTAACAAACTAAAAAACAGTAAAAATGGAAAAAGAAAAATTTGAACAATTCGCAAAAGACTTAGAACTTGAAATCGCTGAGTCATTTCACGAGCAGCAGAGAATCTCGAGACACATATTCTCTGAACTGCAAAAAGTGAACACAACAATGGCATCGGAAGCAGATGCTATTAAGAAAATCGAATTGCTGGAAGCTAGCGTACAGAATCTGGTCCGCTACAAGAACCAGTATATGCAACAGCAACAGCACATTGACTGGAATCAAGAACTCTATAATAGACTGAAAGGAGGGTCCAATGAATAAAGCTGGCATTCAAGAGAGACTGGAGATGCTGCCTAAGCTGTACGCTACAGACGGCATGAAACAAAGAGAAGTGCAGATAGTGATCTTCCACATGTTCAGCCGCTGGACTTGGTACGTGGTAGAAGGCGAGAAGCAAGAAGATGGCGACTGGCTGCTGTTCTGCTACTGCCGATCTGGCTTCGGCGAACAAGATGATGAATGGGGCTACGCTACCCTCAACCAATTTGAGGAGATTCCTTACATCAAAGCCTATGTGCCTAAGACCACTCTCGTTATAGACAATGATGGCAATCTTCTTGAATAATTATTCCCAGAATCGTTGGGCGTTGGGAGAAATGGTCTCACTAACTCATTCACTAGTATCGCAAAAGTCAATGTGTGGAACATTCCGGCGGCAAAAGTACGATTTTTTACTTACATGACTGGCAATGAGTTGAAAAACTTCTCCCAACGTTCCACTAATCATTTTTGAGCAAAATTTCACTAGATTTTTCACAGCAAATTCGCAATCAAAATGGCAAAGACAATAGAAAGAAGAAAATTCATGGATGTGAGCATTGAACTCACACAAGACAAGAAGCGTGGCGTGATCACTAGAGTCTACCACGAAAAGAAGTACTTCAAACGCAGACTCGGCTTCGCTGACTGGAAGAAAGCAGACGCAGTAGAGAGGCAACTGGCATACGCTGCACTTGAGAAAGCGTATGAGGAAGTCAAAGCTATCTATTCGGCACATGGAGAGTTTCATCTTGATCTGATGAAGTGTCCGCAAGTTAAAGCTAGCTCATTCAACGACTACGTAATGGAAAAGATACGAAATCTAGAGGACAATCACAGCTACTCTACTGCTATACACTACAAGTCAGCGCTCAAGATATTTGAAGATATGTTCGGCAATGTGCCTCTAGCTAAGCTGTCGGCTAAGCACTTCATCGACATGAGAAATAGAATGAATGAACTGGGCTACTCAGAATCAACGATGAAGATCTACCTCTGTGACTTCAAGGCAGTATGCAACTGGCTAATATACAAAAAGCTGATGAAAGAAGAGAATTATCCGTTCAGAAGATGCATCTATGACACAGAGAAGGTGGACATACCGAGAGGCAAGAAGCGCACAGACTGGTATCTGAGCAAAGAGCAGGTGAGAATTATCTATGACTGGTGGACTGAGCACCGAGACGAACACATCAGACTGTGGCTGTTCTCTTATCTCACTGGCGGAATGAATCTGGCTGATGTGCTGCAACTGAGAGCCGACAACCGATGGGTCAAGTCAAACGGCAGAGAACTTTCGTACTATCGTCTCAAGACAAAGGCAAAGAACGACTTTCCAATCATCGTCCCAGTGACGAAATGGCTTGAGCCACTGCTAGATACTGACATAAAGGCAGGAGATAGGATCTTTCCTTACATAAAAGACAGCATGACACCGCTAGAGGCAGACAAGACTACTGCTTGCATCAACAACCAAGTGTCTAGGCACATAGCTAAGCTGTGCAGGGAGCTCGGAATCGAAGAGGACAGGAGGGTGACAACAACTTGGGCACGACACTCATTCGCAACAGTGCTGACTAGAGAGCTAGTGCCTGCAAACTACATAGAATTTGCGATGGGGCACTGCAACAACGGCGTGTCTGCTCACTACATAGGAGGCTACACGACAGAGCAGATGGCAGAATATTCATCTCTGCTGCTGTGATATTGAAAAAATTGTATCTTTGCTGGCCAGTAATTCGTTACTGGCCTTTATTGTTTCACTAATACAAAAATTAAGAGTATGAAAAAAAGTATCTTTACTGTTTTAATCGCTGCTTTAGCGTTAATCGTCTGCTCCTGTGGCGGTCCAGACAAGGCCTTCAACAAGCAGTACAACATCAAAGACGGGCATCCGATGACAAAGAAAGCTATTGAGTTAGTGAAGACTCAGCAGCTAGAAAAGGAAATGCCTGGCTACAAGATTGTCAAATACACTGATCTAGCAGACTTAGATTTTGAAGGAAACAAGCTTCATTTTATGCACATTGTCATCAAACACAATGGCAACACTGAGAATTATGAGTACTATTTCAACGAAGATGTTACTTACTGCTCTAAGAAAGTAGAGTATATCCTTCACCCAGAGATGTTTTTCGGGGAATAAGATTTGAGTAATTATGGAAATTTACATTCATGGTAAAATGATAGAGATCTCTGGTGGAGATCTTGATAATCCTCAGGAAGTAGAATATGGCTTCACTGAGATAGAATATGTTCAGGGATTTAATGGCGACTCGCCTATGCCAGAAGGTGTTGAACCGTTCAAGATAACTGATATAAGCTGCTTTGAGACCGTTGGAGTAGCAGATCTTGACTTTAATGAGCTGTCTCCAGTGAAAATAGACCATGTAATTGGCACTTGCTCTTGGTGGGATATAGACGTATGGGATCCTAGTCTTCTTGTGTTTGAAAAATGCACATTCAGCACTCCAGAAGGAGACATAGAAGTATATACTGCTCGCTATAACGACATCTGCGAAGACGAGATGGTGCCAGAGGAACTTGAAAGCTCTGTCGTTTGGGAATCTACAGACGATGGTTGGGTTGAAGCAGAATAATTTACACACCGAAAAGTATGATAACATCTGACCTTATACGCATCGCATTGTGCGACAATGAGTTCAACATAATCAATGATGAGCGTGTCGAAAAGCTGAGAACAATTCTCGGATGGGAAGACGCTGAAATAGAGGACGGGGTGCTGGTCAAAGAGTACGGATTGCCTAAGATGGACAGCATCAGAGACGCATATCAGCACATCAACAGCATCATCTGTCTGTTTGACAGAGACAACGGCACTGAGCACGTCATAGGATGCAATGTAGTGAAGAATGATGTCAACGGCTTGGGACAAGAACTGTGGATGTCACACTTCAACAGCACATTCTACTCCGATCTAAGAGAAGATCCAGATACTGAGGAGCTCACAAAGGCAATGAATGGCAAGCCCACTACATTCGAAGAGGAAGTAAGAGGACTTGCCAAAAGTCTAGCGAGCATGAAGAGTCTCAGAGGCAAGAAGAAAGACCGTGCTCTTGGTTTGATGTGCCATCTGTTCGCTGTGTCAGCGTGAACGTAGCGACGCGGAAGCTGCCCTATTTGAGCCGAACGCCCAGTGACTGGAGTAAACCCTTAGGGGAGAAGATTAGAAGGCCGAAATGGTCGCATAACGGAATGCGTCAATAGCGTGATCCATTCCTTTGCCTTTGCCTTCTGGTGTCAGTTCGTATCTGTCCATCTCTGCGTGGAGGTTGCTTGATGACTCAGTGATTATGATCTTGTCGTACTGAAGCATCTTGTTGAGGCCGTCAATGATACGGCCTTTTCGTGCATTCACTATGTTGAATCCTCTGCAGATCTCTGGCTCCGTCCATTCATAGTCGCCAGCAGAGCACAGCTTCTTCATTCGCTCTTTGCCTAGTCCCCCGTAGTCGCCGTAGATGGCTGAATAGCAGTCTAGACCTAGCTCTGCCATACGGAATGCCAGATCTTTGTTATTGGTCAAGTGCTGACTGTATATCAACTCTTTGGCGTAGAGGCATCCCTCAAATACTTTCACTGCTATGAGTACTGTCTGGTCTTTAGAGTCAACGAGACCGAAGTCTAATCCATAGGCAGGAGGAACAGGGATATTGTCAAACTCTTCGTCTGTGCAGGTGTAAACGGCATTGAATACCTTGCCTGACATGTTGGTGAACACTCCTTTATAGAATACTTCGTATGCGTAGCGGTCAAACACTGTGGCGTTGGGAGACTGAGCTCTCTTTCTGATCTCCTCGAACTCCTCGATCTGCTCTGGCGTCAGGTACGGATTGTCCTTCCACGTGGTGATGAGCAGGTTTGACTTGTCTGGCTTGATTCTCTTGTCTACCCAGCAGGCTCTAGTCGGGTTGTAGTTCAGTATTATGCCTCTTCTTACGCCTTGGACTAGAGTATCAAACGAGTTCTCGTCTAGATTCACTGCTTCATTGAGGAAGAGCCAGTCACACTTCTGACCTACACACTTAGAGAAGTCATCGAAGTTCTTGAACTGCCATATTGAGCCGTTGGGCATCACGCAATGATCGCCGTAGACCTTGTTGCCTGTCACTGTGAAGCCCAGACAGTCTTGGAAGTCCTGCACTGTCGCTTGGAGCTGTGCTGCTGTGGCTGCTGCTACCATCACATTGAGCTTCTCTCTTCCGCTGCAAAGGAAGTACAGCCACTGGAAAGTGCTGTACGTTTTGCCGCTTCTACGGCCTCCTTGCAGAAGAATGTATCTCGATTCGTTGTGATTCTGTACGAAGAACTTGAGGTATCTCTCTGGAATGTTGAGTGTTGCAGCCATTCAGTATTTTTCCATTTGTAAAGTAGATGGGGCGTTACTGTTCACTTTTGGAAAGTTTGGCCTTCATCTCTGATATTGTTGCGTCTATGTCTATAGTAGGTGCGTTGGTGAGGGCAACCTCTTGCTGTTTAGGTAGCACCATCTCGGCAAACTTCTGGGTCAGCTTGAGGAATTGCACTTTGTCCTCTTGACGGACTTCCTCTAGGGCCTCATACACATTGTCTAGCTGGTCGCTCACTATCTGCGTGAGAATCTCTCTCATCTGGGTTGTAGTCCTGTTGGGCACACCTGGCTTGCGGCCTCGGTTGCTCTTCAGATTTTCGTCGTTCATAGTCTCAGTACTTTTTTTCATAAATCTCTCCAATCTTCACAGTAAAGGTGTTCTCTTAGGATTGCCTTCACATCTTGAAGGTCTTTGATTACAAAATAGTTGTGATTGAGGTTCTTGCACTTGTCACGGAATTCTTTTTGCTCTTTTCGTAATTTGCCTTGGGCGGACTTGCACTCTAGGAACAGTACTACATTAGGTAGTATCATTACAAGATCCGGTGCACCTGTCAGCATGCCGAGTGCTTTGAATTTCGATGTAGAGTGATAAGTTGCTTCGTTCGGTACTGAGAATATCAAATAATCAGGATAGTTTTTACGGAACCAAGTAACTACACTCTTTTGAAATGCAGCTTCCTCCTTCATTCAGTTTCATGGTCTTTTTACATTATATAATAAACGACTTTGTGCTCGTTCAAGGTCGCAGTTTTGGGCTCACTGATTGAAATAGGGGGTAACCTTTGATTATCAACGATTTAGGGCTGATTTTTTTACAATGCTACCTTCGCTGTTATAATAGAGTAAGTAGCATTGTAAGATTTGTCCTCAAACAATATCAATTTGGCACTTTTTAGATAAACGACCATCTCCGCTTATAATTCGATCAATTGTCTGTCTCGAGCACCCAACATATTTAGCAGCCTCACTCTTAGAGTCAAACACTCTCGTCTCGCCGTTCATTGTGACGCTGATCTTCTTTCCCCTCATTTTACCAGCTTTCGATCTTCCTTCAGCTTGATTCTCCCTCCTAGAAATCTGTTCAGCATCATACCGAGCCAGAATCTCACGGTCATCCTTGCAATTCCTATAGGCAGCATTCAGTTTCTCTATCTCATTCAGTTGGGTTCTTATCTGTTTCAACAGTATCTTGTCCTCTTTCCCATAGACAGCGGCCATGCCTTTGAATTTGTCCTCCATCGACTTCAGCTCTTCGTCAGAGTATTCTACTGCTTGTTTGATGTGCTTCAGCTCAGCAACAAACGACTGCACTGATTTAGTGCCAGAATTCGCCATCGCCGCTTTCAGTTCAGCCAGTGAAACATCAAATCCGCCGTATCTCACATAAGTCAGTGCCCTCATATTCTCCTTGAAGTACTTCGTTATGATGTCCTTCTCGAACTTCGGAGCAAAGGCAGGATCAAACAGCTTCTCGCACAGATTCTCCTTCACATATTTGTCAGCAGCTCTTCTAAGTGGATTAGTCTTCGGCTCAGCATCCAGTTTCAAGTATATCTGTCCTCTGACGTGGAAGTATTCTTCGTCTATCAGCGCATTCAAGATAGTGAATATGTCCGAGTTCGCTTTGATGTATTCCTCAACCTGTCTCTCCGCCTCCACTTTGTCCTCCCACAGAATCTTAGATGTCAGTCCGAGTTCGCTTCTCAGATCATTCAGCTTCACTTTCTGGTCAACAGACAGTCTCTCGCTCTGTGATCCTCTGTCGCACACGATGTAGAGATCAACGATGGAGTTTCTGACTCGCCCGCACTGCTGTATGATATTCCAAGCGGTGGTAGAGTCCTCTACCATTGAAATGACGGCGATATACTCGTCCTCGTTGATGAAATTCACACCGTTGTAAGCAATAGAGGTGCACATTGTCTTCTTTGCCTTCAGTCTCTTGTCAGCAGTGATCTTTTGGCATTCCTCAGTGTATTGTGAGTGCATTATTCCGACATCATAGCCGAGCAAGAATGTAGTAGAGTCAAACAGTCTTCTTGTAGATGTGTCCGAGAATATGAGTATGCGGTCATATTGGTCATCTAGTCCTCCTTTGTCGAGTATTCTCTTCTTGATGAAATTCTCAGCTCTCTTCCCGTGTTTTCCGTCTCTGCACTCTAGGAACACTGGAAACACTCTCACTATCGGTCGGTCTTGATAGAATTCAAGCAGCTTAGTGCCCGCCGTCATGATCGGAGTAGCGGACACGAACACTATCTTACAGCCCTGCTCTGTCAGTTTGTCCATTTTAGTGAACAGCGACACCAGACGATCCCTGTACGTGCGGTCCATGAACAGAATGTGTGACTCGTCAATGAATATCCATTTGTTTCTGAAGTGGTGAGCCCCCATTATATCGAAACGGTCATAGGTCATGCAGCAAGCTTCAGTGTCTCTGTACTCCTTCTCGTCCTCTATCACCTTCAGATCAGAAGCATACTCTCCGACTAGCACTCTGAATGGTGCCAGAACCACAGCTTTGTGCTCGTTTGCTATTCTTTTGATTGCGGTAGTCTTTCCAGTGCCAGTAGGAGCTTTCAGCGTCACTCTCTCGTTCTCGTTCACTGTCTTTTCGATTATCTGTATCTCTGTGTCTGATATGTAGCGTCCTTCTAGCTTTATCTTGCTGTCAGTAGGCGTGATGTGAGAGATCCATTGTTTTCTAGCAGCAGTCATCACTCTTCTCTTGTCCTCTTCGTCTGCTTTGACTTCCTTTATCTCCTTCTCCAGCTTCACAGTGCTGGTGTGCTTTGTGAGATAGCCGAGCTGAGCTAGCGTTGACGCTGGAAATGCGTATGCTTTCTTCGATTCTTTGATTGAAGCTCTTGCTTCTTTGAGGTAGAAGTCTGCTTTGTGGTCTCTGTCTGGATTGGTTCTAGCGAACTGGGCAGCGATCTTCTCTGCTTCCTCTTTGAATCGCTTCGCATCGCCTTTGAGCAGCTTCCACAGAGAGATCCACACCAGCCAGCGTCGGTTGTAGTGCACGTACAGATCTGGATTGATGGGATCAGTTATCTCTTCTAGCTCGTAGATGTCCTCTTGTTCTTCGAACAGCTCAGGCATCAGCTCTCGCATCATCTCGTCTGCGTCTGTTTCCCATCTAGACTGAGCTGATTTCCATTTTTTCTGGACATCCTGAGCTGCTTTGCTGTCTCCTGTGATAGGACACTCTGTAGGCGGCTCGATATAGGAGTCCTCAGATTGACTGTTCCACTGCGGGTTGTCGCATCTTGCTGTGAAGTGTCTCTGGCTCATAGATGTGCTGGACACGTCAATGTAGTCAGTGAGATCAACACCGTCTGTTTCCTTTATCACCTCGACTAGACGGAGTGTCTGGAGTATTGTTTGAGTTATGTACTGTTTTGCGTCTAGCCCAGATCTGCAGCGAACGATTATGTGGACACCTTTCTTAGAGTGAGATGTGTAAGATGCCAGCAGTTGAGGCATCTTCTGTGCGTAGATCGGAAAGTGCTCGTTCACCAGTGCAGCCAGTTCTTCTGGCATGTGGTCTAGATCTATTCCGCATATTCCAATGCTGTAGTAAGTGCCTCTTTTCTCCATGTCCTCTCTGTTGTGATAGACGAGAGTGTCATCTAAGAAGAAGTACATACTGCCTTCAGCGCCCTTGACTGGATGCTTTATCTTCGGAAGAGAGAGTATTATCTCCTTCAGCTTTCTGTGTTCTAGGTGTGATACGGATTTCCCCTCTTGTTGAGCTTTCTCGTATGTTCTCGGTTTAGAAGCTTTCGGCTCTTTCTTTCCCGTGTCTGGATTGAAAATCATCCACACTGGATTTTCTCTGTCGCAGAAGAAAGAGACTGTGGGGTTGTATTCTTGTGTCTGCATTGCTTGAGTTTTTGTTTATTCAATAATAATAGTCATGCTCGAATTTTTTAATCCTCTGCTGTAAGGGAGGCAGACTGCGCCTTCTGCCTCCCGAGAGGGAAGAGCCAAAACTCAAGCATAGAAAAAGGCTCTGTCAATTCAATATATACAAAAACGGATGCTTCTTGAGTGAAGATAAAACTCATTTTGCATATTTTATCATGAGAATTATTTAAGAAATGCGCCAACGCTTTTATTATATACAAAACAAAACTCAAAGCAATGAAACAGACACTGAAACAAGAGATTTCCGATGCTTTTGCGAAGATTCATGTCATAGCAGAGACATTCGAGCATCCAGAGAAGTACACTCCGATGAGTGAGAGCGATTACATCAATCATGTGAAAGAAGAAGCAAAAAGACATCTGGAGAATGAAGAGAACTAAGCAGAATCCGATCAAAAACGCCGTCATTCTGACCAACAGGAAGCTCCATTTCACATATTCTCTCACTGATGAACAGTTAGATGAATTCTTAGACAAACATTTGGACAGAATAATCCGCTCAGAGAACGAAGAGCCGCAAAATCACCTAAAGGTAACATCCAGAACAGATGGAATCATAATGAATACGAATATAACAGCCGAGTGTTGGAACACTTTAAGTAAATATCTCAATGAACTTTAATGGCCTATAATGAAAAATGCGGAAAGCTATTCTGCTGTGAGGATATTTCTTTAGTCGAGAACTTTGATATAGCTAGTAGATCTGAAGAAGTTTACGAGTTCCATCATCGAAAAGAGACGGACTTGGGCGTATCTAGAAAGTGGTTAGTTGAACACAACTTATATTATCATCGTCCAGCAAGTGAGTTGATACTGTTGACAAGCAGCGAACACACAAAACTACACATGACAACAAATCCGCCTTGGTTGGGTAAGAAGCTGACAGAAGAACATAAGAAGAAAATCTCCAAAGCACATACTGGTAAGAAGTTATCTGCTGAGACTAGAAGAAAAATGTCTGAACAAAGGCAAGCTAATCCATATCACTGTATTAAAATATGCCCGCTTATACTATACACAATGAATGTAGTGAAAGGAATGGGTACTATAGAGATATCAAAAAGTCTCGGGATAGAGCGGCATGTTATAACAAGAAAACTTAAGAAGTATAAAATTGGAAAATTCTCTGATAAGATATGAAACCAGTAAAGGTAGAGCGCAGAAAAGACCGTCAGAAGTCCAACCGAAAGAAGCGTTCCAAGTTTGATTTTGCAGAGCAACATTGTCTGTACTACACTACAGCAGAGGAGATAGAGAGAGCTCAAATCGAGCACTCTGAAGTCCGATATTTTAAGGTCCACATCGCTGAACAAATACAGGGGGACAGCTACTTGGATTCCTGAGCAGTTGTTCAATTCTTTCTTTTATATATGCCATTTTACGAAAAGAGGGCGATCCAATCGGGTCGCCTTCTTTGTTTGTAAATTTGACGTATAAGACCTCGTTGCAGTCAAAATGAGTAACCACTAAGGGAGGATGGTGTTCGGCTCAAATAGGGCAGCTTCCTGCTCTTCAGCGTCAGATGTACAATATCTGCTTCCTGTTGTGTCCTTCATTGTACGACACGTGGTAGAAGTTCTTCTTGTAGTAGTAGATGAGTTGGTCAAATTCTAGGTGCTTGAGGATGTTCCAAAGCTTTGTCATGTTCTTGCAGTAGACATCTGCAGCTTGGCCTTTCATGTGTTGAGAGTTCTTCACTCCTCCGACCATTTTGTTTACTTGCGGTGAACGGTAGCCAGAATTGACATATATCGGCTCACACAGAAGCTCTCTTGCTGGATCTAGCACTTTGTCTACTAGAGTTTTGATGTTGTCGAAGATCTCTTCTTGTTGCGGATAGTTGCTGATGTGATGGAGCATAGCTGTAGTGCTCTTGCACATCTCGCCCATTGTAAAGTATTTCATTGCTTTTTGTTAGATTGAAAACTGCACCGTTTCAAGAAGTGTTGAAACTGTGCAGATCATTTTGTTAGAGTGAAGTGTGAACTGTCCAGCCATACGGGATGCCAGCATCTTTATATGCTCCGCTTGAATAACTTGGAATAGTTGCGCCTCCCAGATTGTAGAAGTCTCCGCGACCAGCAGACCCACGAGTCCAAGAAGATGTATTAACAACATTCCAAGAGTCGGAGTAAACAGTGATCTTCTTTAGTGCACCACTATTTCCATCAAACATTCTGTTGAAGCAGTAAGTAGCAGTAGGACTTGCATATATAGCTGGCGATTCTTCGAGCGAAGTACATCCGTAGAACATATCTGCATAATCTTCGCCAAGAAGACTAGTGGCAGGGAGAGTTGCTGGCGGGACAGTCAATGACGTGCAGCCTTTGAACATTTCATAGTAAACTTGACCACCAGTGAATGATGTAGCAGGCAAAGCAGGAGCTTGACTAAGAGCTCGACATCCATAGAACATAGCATGATATGCAGCTCTTGGCAGCTCTGTAGCAGGCAAAGCAGGTGCATGTATCAGTGAGGTGCATCCCTCGAACATGCTTTCATAGGCTGCCTGAACCAAACCAGTTGTAGCAGGCAAAGCAGGTGCATGTATCAGTGAGGTGCATCCCTCGAACATTGAATTATACCCTATATCCCCGCGGGTAGCAGGCAAAGCAGGAGCTTGTGTGAGTCTAGTGCAGCCTTTGAACATACCTGTATATGCACCTCCGAACATTCGAGTAGCAGGCAAAGCAGGAGCAGCATTCAGAAGAGTATCAGCATACATGTATAAATAGCAGCTTGTTTCTAGGTTCATGATCGGCGGGAGCTGTGCTCGGGTTATGCTAGTCCCCCTGAACATACCTTGATAACAACCAGATGCTAGCACTGTACCGACAAGAGTTGGCTGAACCGTTACAGAGGTGCACCCGTAGAACATATTTGCATAACAATTTTGAGCCATTACTGTTGCTGGAAGTTCTGGAGTGTTCACTAAAGAGGTGCATCCCATAAAAATTCCCATATAACAATCTGCTACTAAGGATGTTGCAGGAAGCTCTGGTGCATCTACTAATGAGATACATCCATTGAAAAGATATGAGTAACAATTAGTTGCTAGAGTAGTAGCAGGAAGCTCTGGTGCCGTGAGAAGATGCTCTGCCATGCCGTCGAATAGGTGTGAAAATGGTTTTGCAGTAAGAGATTGGCCAGTAGAATCAACAAGATACATGATATTACCGTGGCACTCTACGTCCCCATCGGCAGTGAATTGCCAGCTGGCATTATTTCCAATAAATGCGTGGTTACCAGTCCCCCAGTTGTCGCCTTTAAGATATAGAGAGCCGCCAACTGGAATTTCATATTCAAACACATACGGATGAACGCTGCTATCCCATGTGCTCCAAGTACTTCCATCAGCAGAGTATGAAAGAGTGATATTGTTTGGACTGCCGTGCTTACTCAATTCAATGAACACTGGAGAAGTGTCAGCATTCTCGAATCGGAATCTGTCGTCATCAGTTGCCCTTGTTGTAAATGTAGAGTATCTGTCTGTCTCTATCTTTATACCGTCCTGAACAAACCAGCCTTTTGCGTAATATTGTGTTCCTTCAGACAGACCTCCGACTGGCATTTTGTTGTCTCCAAAAGAACCACTCTCTGAAAGTACAGTTATATCATCTTGTCTGTCAAAGTCTGGCGAAAGAGACACTTTTACCCCTATTTGTGTTATTGCCATAATTAAATATTCTTTTTAGTATATGTTAAGATTTATTGATGCAGTGTTATAACCAGCAGCTATACTTGTTATAGTGATACCAGTAGCAATATCTGATGTCTTGAATGAGGAGTATACATACCCGCTCCAACCAGCATCGGACTGGCAGCGTCCTCTTACTAAATATGTAGTGTCTGGTTTCAAGTCTTCTGCGGATACAACATATCTATACTGAATAGATGAAGTTGTTTTATTCCAAATTTCCCCATCTTCAGAATACTGGATATCAACAGATTTGCTAGCACCTAAAACGGTATATTGAATATCTGCTGTTGTATTCGTAGTATTTATTACACTAAACGATAGCAGAGAGTAAGTGAGCACCTCAACTGGCTCAGACCAAGCTTCATACTCAGTATGATCGCTGCCTATCGTGTAAGTCACTCTACTGAACACGAAGTATGTATCATCTGGATCTGCATGTGCAAGAGTGTTCATTACATTCAATGCTGTGCCGCAGTTTATGCTCTCAAATGCTGTTCCAGAGTGCGTGTCATTTTCCCACAGCTCGATGTAGTGACCAGTTATAGTGACATCGGCAGGAATTATGGCCTTAGACTCTACTGGAATCTCGTTTGTAGAGTTGTCTACCCCTCCAACGCCGCATGCAACCTCAACGCCAGCAGCTTCACCGTTCATCGTAGTGAATGTCATAGTTGTAGTCTCAGCGTAGCCAGCGGCATTAGTTGCTCTCACTACGACGGTATACTGTGAATTTGGTGAAAGACCAGTGAGGTTTACTGGTTGTACTCCTGTAGTTGCAGTAAGATTGAGAGTCTGTGCAGTGCCTCCCTGTTTCGTGTAGGTGCACACAACGCTCAGTATCGGAGTAGTTGATGTCACATTCACTGCGCCGTTGAATGTAGTTGTTCCGATTGCAGACATGCCGCTCCAGTTGATAGTCGGCAAAGCAGTTCCAGTAGTCAGAGCAACAGTCAGATCTTCATCTACCCAAAGTCTTCCGAACTCATCAATTATGAGAGGTCTTACCCAAAAGTTGGTGTTTGAAGGCAAATTCCAGATGTCTATACCTCCTTGTGGCCCCGTGTAGTCGGTGTATGTTGTGAAATTGCTGTCTGTTGACAGTCTCAGTCCGAATGTTCTGACATCGACTGTGTCGGTAACCTCAAGCAACTGAACTGAAATGTAGTTCAAGCCAGCTTCTGGCGGAGTGAAGTACTCTACGTCTGGCAGAGTGTAGAACTTGAACGGATCAGACTCTGCACTTTGCATGCCGTCAGCTGTTACCTGAACAGTAGCCCAGAACACAGCACCTTCTGTAAGGTCCTCAAACGGAATTGTAGTAGCTGGACCAGCAGTAGTCTCAGAAGCTACTAGCTGTGTCAGATTCTCATCCGCATAAACTCTTACGATGGATTGAGTTATGTTCATTTATCGTATTCTTTATTTTGTTAGTCTAGTTTTGTTTCATTCGGATTTTTCGGAGGTATGCAAAGACAGGTCAATTGAGATCTCTGTGTCTCTAAATCAGTCTTGCAAGTAACTATGAAGAACTTTCTGCCGTCTAGATACACGATGTCTTTGTCTCTGAGCTGAGGTGTGAATGTTGTGATGTCAACCTCGAGCGATTGTGTCAGTGCCTCTAGTCCGAAGGTGTTAACTGGAATGTCTCTTATGCTGTCTGTCTGAACAGTAACAGGTCCAGATTGTGAATACTTCCACCACAGCGTGAGTGAATCTATTTCATTGAAGTCACATTTATACTCATTTGAGTCGGCTTCATGTGTCGGATTGGAATATTGTTTGATCTTTCCAGTGAATTGAGATATGTTTGTTACTCTGCCGAATTTGCTCTCCACTACATTGACTGAATGAGACAGCCAAGCATTTTTTATTCGTGAAACTAGCAGCGGATTATCGTCATCTTGGAACTTCATGTAGTTTCTCTGTCCCAATCTGTCTGATTTTGGTCTTATTTCTGTGATATAGCCGTCAATAACTGCCGATTCATCAGTATCTCGCCAAGTTATTGTATTCTTGTGATCAAAATTCATCTTCTTTCCGATTGTCCACTGAAGAGAATAGAGGAAGTCTGATACTTTTGCATTTGGGAGATTGCAGTATATTCCAAAATAGCTCAAGCTTCTATCGAATGTTCCAACGTTGCTGTGTTTTGATCCTGCAACGCCACGCTCTTTGTATGAATAGTTGAATGTAACGCCGTTCCACGGAGCAGACATCACTCCATCTGCGTTCCAGTCATAGTACAGAAGTCTTGGTCTTCTAGCGATATAAGCCAATTCCTCGTCGTAGTCTTCCTCTGTGATCTGGTAGTTGCTCAGTGTTATGTCAGCAATGAATGCGCTGCTGTCGAAATACTCTTGGTTTATCAGTGCAAACGTGAGCTTTCCTCCTTCATTCACATTCAGATTGAGAGAAGTAGTGTCTATCTTGTTCCTGTACAGATCTGCTCTCAGATTGTACTGATGTGTTGTGTTTGTGCCGTTCTCATTGTAATTGACTACAAACGGAAAGCTGTATGTTCCTGAATTCTTCACGTTCCAAGATACCCAAATGTCAATGTGTATGCTAGCGGATCTGTTGAAGACGATCTCCGCTTGTCCATCGCCATAGTTGATGGTCAAATTGTTTGTTATGTGCTGGCCTCCAGACAGCATATAGTCACCTGTAGACAGATCACAGATTCCTTCTACCATCTGTTTGCTGTTCTGCGGGCACACTACCTTTCGTGTTGACATAGCATACCAGTTGTTGTCAACTTGCGGAAGCACTACTCCGAGCGAGTTGCCTATTCCTTGAATCAGCGCATTAACTGGTGTGACTGGGTGCCTCTGAGCGTATAGGGTGTCATACGGCATACCATAGTCGTAGACTCTTAGCTGATCAGGATAACGTGTCATTGATTCCTCGTTCCAAAGAAGAATTGTTGACTGATTGTCAATGAAA
>Ga0247608_10001748_pt1 | contig 28977 bp, 29 predicted proteins | sample 176DNAGHGlowgp2_FD_193490 | JGI IMG/M metagenome (GOLD analysis project Ga0247608, IMG submission 193490) | Sheep rumen microbial communities from Palmerston North, Manawatu-Wanganui, New Zealand - 1766 DNA GHGlow gp2 | ecosystem: Host-associated > Mammals > Digestive system > Stomach > Rumen ... | reverse complement strand
CAGGGCTTTGCGATAATCATTGCGGCTGTCATAGCGGCTCTGGCAGGTGTTATCGCGCGCAGGAAGCTTGAAGGCAGGGCAGGAACGGTAACCGCAATAGTATTGGGAGCAGTGCTCGTTGCGCTTCTTGCTGTTTTCGCGCCCTCGTATGAAATGCCTGAGACTACTGAGGTTGCCTTCAGCGGTGCCAACGGGTCTTTAGACGGAAGGATCTTCGTGCCGCTCCTTATCGTTATGGCTGTTACGACTTATCTTGTCCGCATGATTCCTTTTACCTTATTCCGCAAAAAGCTCGAAAAGCCATCCATAAAGGCTTTCTTCGACTATATCCCTTACACGGTATTGTCGGCCATGACATTCCCTGCGATCCTTTATGCCACGGGTTCTGTCATATCAGCTGCGATCGGATTTGTTGTCGCACTGATCCTCGGATTCTTCGAGAGGTCACTCATAGTGGTTGCCGTAGGTGCGTGCCTAGCATCTCTTGTGGCCGGAGTGGTCATGATGTACATCTGAAAAGAATAAAGGCTGCAACTAGTGCAGCCTTTTTACTATGGAGCCCCTATCCGGACTTGAACCGGAGACCTCATCCTTACCATGGATGCGCTCTACCTGCTGAGCTATGGGGGCAAGTCAAAGCCTATGAAGTATAACACAGTAACAGGGCGTTGACAATAAATCTTAACGTCATCCGTAATTTCTAATGTTGACAACTGAACACAAAGATTATACAATCATTGAGCAATTTTATGAATACGGAGAAGTCGCCTAGCCTGGTCGAGGGCGCACGACTGGAAATCGTGTAAACCCCAAAAGGGTTTCGAGAGTTCGAATCTCTCCTTCTCCGCCAAAAATGCAATGGGCGTCGTAAAAAGTCAATAAAATCAAGGGTTTGCGGGGTTCTTGAACACTAAAAAGAACACAACTTACGACAAACTTACGACAAATTGAAAAAGATGCGCTCAAAACTAACAGCGATTGGATAGAGAATCCGGTCGCTGTTTTATTTTGAGAACTAATAAAAACACAAGTGAGTGATGAAATATTTAAAATTAGGAAATTGCAGTAAACAAAACAATAAACACACTACACCTTCAATTCTGAAGAAGCCTTACATAGAACAATCCGTATAAAGTTTACTACAATGCTGCCAAACGACGGCAGCATCATAGAAAACTTTCTACTAGTGGGCGTTTCTATTCCTCCCGCGCTTCCGCTTGGGTTGCCGCCCACGACTTAGGGGGCGTGACCCCTTGCGTCGCGGCTGGCGATGGCAAGATTAAGTATAGTAGTACCCTCTGCCAAGTTTTTTCTGTGTATGAGGTGTGAAAATCACGTTTTTGGGCAGGTGAAAGTATGCGGAAGCATACAAAAAGCCTGGAATATAACTCCAGGCCTTAGTCAATTATATTCGTGATAAAAATATCCATAAGGCGTATGACGGGTGCATACATGATATGTATGGATCTGCTAATGCAGATTGCATGGATGAAAAAGCCCACTCTGAAAGAGTGGGCTCGAAGCTTTAAGGTAAAGTGTACAGAATATATCTGTCAGCAACGCTAGACTTTGCCTTAGCTAGGTTTGTCCCGTAGAAAGGGTTTTCGCCGGGATGAGAGACTGCGGAAGAAAGAACATAGGATAGAATGATAATATCATCCCTAGAAACGCCGACACTGATGCCATTATTTACCATCGAATAGCATAGGCTGTCAGAGTGCTGACTAAAAGTTACGGATATGCCGTAGTTCTTTTCAGAAGACAGAATCTCTTCTTTCGTTCTTGCATCTGCGTCATAATTGCTAATAGGCGCAAGATGATAGGTAAAAGAACCAATCTGTGGGTATCCTGTAGGATTATTGGATCCCGAATAAACGTCTCCACAAGTATAAATCATCTGGGTATCTCCGTGTACGTACGAACGATAATATACGCTAGACAGTCCATCAAAGTTCGGGTCTCCATTTAGATACCATCCTAAATCCTTCGCCATCTGGTCTATTCTGAAGAATAAGACTCCTTCTCCCTTATCGACGAGATAGTCGTCAATGTTTACATCCATTGATAACGTAGTCTCGTACTCTGTTCCTGCGTAGACCGTGTAAGTGTACTTACCGGTCTGGTTCGGCGCTACAGAAGTTTCTGTAGTGTCCGCCGGTTCTGCAGTAGTCTGATCAGGACTCATCGTATTGATGGTCTGATTAGGCTCTGAAAGACCAGGCTTCAGTTCAGACTCTGTCGCGCGGGTCGTAAGATCCGTGCGATCATCGTGCTGATTGCTGCATGCTACGAAAGGAGCACACAGAGCGATTACCAATGTAGCTATAACTACCTTTTTAAATTCTACTTTTTTCATCTCCATATCCTCCTTTACTATTTTTTAGAGAAAAAAGTAAAACAGGGATAAAGGTGATTCTCCGGGGTATCACATTCTGCCTTTCTTGCAATTAGTGCATACTTCATAAGGTTATCCTTTAAGCATAAACCTTAAGCGGGTTTCACCGAACGCATTTATTATTTATGTATTTTATGTGTGTTACTAGGTTTGCAGTTCTACTATTCTTTAATCAAAAAGCAATCCTATGGGGAATATTAGTGTTATTTCTAATACCAGTCAATATAAATAAATAAGAAATAGAAGAATTAAGGAAAAGAAGATACTCTATCGGCAACATCGGAAACGGCAACAAATTACATTTATCCATTCTTTTCACCCGTAAATCCCGATTTATCATAGTCAGTAATGCTGTCTATTTTCCTAACTAAGGGTTGCCCTTCAATAGGGATTATAACATGCCTGATAAAGGAATATTGATTTTATATGGGTCTCTGTCTAAAAACAGAGCACTTTTAGCATGCTCTGAAAAATGTAATATTACTTTTTTCAAAAAATAGCCCAAAACACCCCGCCAAAATGGACCTCTTTGTCCAGTAGTAGTGAAGGACGAAATAATCCAAAGCCTTGGAATGTCATATAAGCCCCAAGGTGTTAAAAAGTGGTAACACCATGGGCCTAGTTTTATGACATTTTCAAAAACCGCCAAAAAACACCCCCCACAAAACGCCGACTTTGTTCAGGAGTAGTGAAGGGAGATTTATTTCGACCTTCTTCGGACACCCAGTTGAATACTGGACCGAAGGGTACGTTCCTTGCACCGGCGTTAAAATACCGAGCCAAGTTGACTTCGACCTCGCCATGACCTCCCTCCGGGGAGAGAGCGATAAAGGGGATAAGTCAGAATCGGGGTTGCAACCCGAGGGAGGCGATAACAGATGCAAAGGGATAATGATACTTCTGCGTAGTCACAGGCCGAGCGTTGAATCGGGATTAAAGTCCGCCCGAGAGCCGTCACACCCAATGAGCGCAGCGGGGCAGAAAGCCACCGGGAGAGGGACTTGTAATCCCTCCCATGATCTCGTAACCGCAATGCGGGAGCCCTAAGGTCGACTACTTTACTACTGTTAAAAATGGAATTTTGCAGCACAAGTCTGCCTGCAATTCTAAAACTGTGTTTTTGACAAATGTCGGATTAAAATGGCTAATATATGTCAGATTTAAGACTTCTTGTATCAGATTTCGGGTTTCTTGCGTTTTTTATGTCCAATTTGCCCCTCTCCCACTGCTTATAAGTAGAGGGACATATATTTTGGTCACCGATCCTCATGGCTATCAAAACAATAATACCCTCTTTTACATAGCGGTTGTTCACGAATGAACGGCCGCTTTTTTATTCCACTTTTAAGAAAGGAGTTATGCCTATGGCAAAACAAGAACCGGCGCTGGAATTGATCAGCGCCAAAGATGTAAAGGTCAGACCAGTAAAATGGCTCTGGCCTTTTTTTATTCCCAAAGGGAAGATCACACTTCTTCAGGGAGATCCGGGAGACGGCAAGAGTACCTTTATGCTTACGGTAGCTGCATATATGAGCAGAGGAGAACCCTTGCCCTACACAGAATATGAAGAACCACCTGGACCAATAAAGGTTATCTACCAAAGCACAGAGGACGATTACGAAGATACTATCGTTCCACGCTTTGAGAAAGCAGGCGGTGTTCGAGACAACCTTGTCTTTATCAACGAAAAGCTTAAGCATCTAACCTTCGAAGATCCGCGTCTTTTGCAAGGCATCAAAGAAACCGGTGCAAAGCTTGTTGTCCTGGATCCACTCTCCTCTTATTTTGGTGACGGCAACATTAATGCTTCCAATGAGGTGCGACCCAAGTTTAATGCCCTTATTCAGGCAGCTCAAGAAACTGACTGTGCAATCGTTATTGTTAACCACCTAAATAAGATGGCTGGTATCGGATCCAAGTACCGTGTTCCCGGGTCAATTGATGTTGTGGGAGCTGTGCGAAGCATTCTTCTTTTAGCTCGCGATCCAGAAGACGAAGACAAGAGGTATTTGTCTTTGTTAAAGTCGAACCTGGCACCTGAGATGGGATCCTATGTTCTTCAGCTCAGTGATAATGGTATGAACTTCATCGGTCTTTCTGACAAGAAAGCTGATGAACTCTTACGAAGCCTTGAATTTAGTCTTGGTGCAGGAAGACCGAATAACCGTCTGCAGGAAGCGAAATCATTTATTGATGAGCTTCTTGCTGACGGTTCGACTATGCGAGCAGTTGAAATAGAGAACCGGCTCAAAGAGCAAGGTGTTAGCAAATCAACTGCGAACTGCGCGAAGCGGGAGCTCGGTATATTATCCGTTCGCATGAATGGCCAATGGTATTGGAAGCTCCCGCAAGCCGAGTAAGGTCTGCAAAGTAAGATGTTAAGAAGTTAATAATCCTATTGGCTCAGAACATTAACATCTTACTTTTGGCAGCAGGCCGAAGATGCGAGAACAGAATTAGAAAGAAGCAGGCAAACATGGCCCTGCTTTTTTCGTTTCTGGGATCGCTAAAGGGAGTCAAGGGGTGTTCCCCTTGCACACGACCTTGCTTGCAAGGTGTAGTGTGTTACACCCAACAAGCATTGAAAGAAAGTCGACAAGAGTACAGCCCCGGTTTAAGGGCTGGACGATTGTTGACTTTCGTGGTTGTTGGGGAGATATGAGAGTGCCGCAGTCCTTGGCACTCTTATATCGACACAACAAAGCTCTGTTGTAAGATTGTCCGCCGCGTTATGCGGGCAATCTTACATAAGGAGCGACCTCCTATGTTTGTTGCGGTGTATCACCCGAATGCAGCTGCAAGATGTTGCTTTCTGATACCCTCTGAATTATTAACTTCTTAACATCTTGCAATCCAAACACCAGATAAGGCCTCGCTAAAAAGAAGCGGGGTCCTTCTATTTCTACCAATTATAAAGGAGGCTATATATGGCTTACGCAATTATGAGAATCAATAAATGTAAATCAGGCGCGGTTGGTGGTCTGCAAAAACACCACGAACGCGAAAAAGAAAAGTATAAGAGCAATCCTGATATTGATCAGACTCGTTCACGTTACAACTTTCACATAAAAGCTCCACCTGTAAGTTACAGAGCGTTCATCAAGGATCGGATCCAGGAAGTTGGCTGCAAAGTCCGCAAAGACAGTGTTGTGATGCAGGACAGTTTCTGTACCGCTTCACCCGAGTTTTTCAAGGATAAACCTCTGATAGAGGTATCGCGTTTCTTCCGTGCAGCATACGATTTCTATGCTGAAACCTTCGGAGAAGACAACATTATTTCCGCTGTTGTCCATCTGGATGAGAAGACACCGCACATGCACATCTGTTTCGTACCTATCACGAAAGATGGTAGGTTATCTTCTAAGGCGATAATCGGCGGTCCTCAAGGGTTGGTAAAGCTTCAGGATATGTACTACGAGCATATGGTTGCGAAGTATCCGGAACTGAAGCGTGGTATTCCAAAACGGATCACTCACAGGAAACATCTTCCAGTTTATCTTTTTAAGAACGCTGATCTTCTCATGGAACATTTCGATGAGATCTCCCAGGCTATCAATGACATAGGGCTTATCAGAGGTAAAGAGAAAAAGGCTCAGGCCATAGAACTCTTAACCCGTTATGCTCCTGAAATGGCAAAAATGAAAGAGCAGATTAAGTCTGTAAATGCTTACGTTGACAGCTTAAAGGACAAGATCACTGACGAAAAAGAATATGGTCAGTTCTGGAGAGGACGGACCGAAGAACTTCAAGATGCCATAAAAGAAAGGGATGACAAGATATACGAGCTGCAGGCAAAACAGAAGAAACTTCAGGCTTTGATTGATCTTCTTCCGCCAGGAATGTTGGACATGTATGAAGAAAAGGAAAAGCAGCGAAGAAAAGAGCAAAGAAGGAATAATCGGATCAGATAACAACAATGACCGAGACCTCCTCAGACCGTCACTTTCGGGTGACGGACTTACATACCGCAAGGTAAATCTAGAAACAGGAGGATCTTATAATGAAAGATCTACAAACATTTTTAACTGCCTTTCCACGTGGAATAATGCAAAACATTGAGGTCTCGGAATTAAGTGAAGAAGGAGGTGATCGCCATGAGAAATGATGTTCCTATAGCTGACAAAGCTTTGCTCACACTGGAAGAAGCAGCAATGTATTTCAACATCGGGATGAATAAGATACGCGAGCTCACGGCTGATGATCACTGTCCATATGTGTTATGGAATGGGAGTAAACGGCTTATAAAACGCGAGCCATTCAAAGAGTATCTGTATAAGCAATTCTCGATTTGACGCGTACAACTGAATAACAATCTGTAAGAAAGATGCGCCCGGGTTTATAATGAATCCGAGCGCATCTTTTATTTATCCAATGGAGGTTTATAAAAGATGAGCAATAGCAGATATACAAAACACAAGACTAAGTTGAGGAAAGGAGAATACCTTAGAGACAACAACACTTTTGAGTATAAGTGGTCGGACAAAGCAGGTAAGCGACATTCTATATACGCAAAGACTCTTCCCGAACTTCGAAAGAAAGAGGATGAGATCTTAAGGGGTATGTTGGAAGGTATCGATTACAGCAAGCTTGAATCTACCGTCAATTCCTATTTTGAGTTATGGAAGAAGGTCAAGACCGGTATCAGAGAAACGACATTCGCCTCTTATGCCAGATTCTATGAACGATATGTGGCACCCGAGTTCGGGAACATGAAACTTAAGAATGTAAACTATACTACTATAGTAATGTTTTTTAACAGTATGGCATTAGATAGAGGATTAAGTTTCAGTACCGTTAGGAAGATTGAGGTAACACTCTCAATGGTTTTGGATCTCGCAGTCAGAGATAATGTGTTGAAGACTAATCCATGCAGGGGAGCTCTGAAAGAACTGCAGAGAGCTTGCGGACAGCAGGTCAAAGAAGTCAGAGCTCTTACGCTTGAAGAACAGCGGATCTTCGAAGCATTTCTGGCAAAACCGGGACGATTTCACAGATACTGTCCGGTATTTACTGTAATGTTGTGGACCGGTATGCGTGTGGGCGAAGTTCTTGGATTGAGATGGGAAGACGTGGATTTCGAAAATAACGAGATAAGCGTAAACCATACACTGCTCCACTATGACAAAGGTAAGGGACAAGGAAGCGATTACAAGATCAATCCGCCTAAGACCAAGAGCAGTATACGAACTGTTCCGATGCTGGCAAAAGTGAAAGAAGCTCTGTTACAGGAAAAGCAATATCAGGAAGTTTTAGGGATCAAGTGCGAGTCTGTTATCGACAATTATACAAACTTCATCTTTCTTAACAGCAATGGTAATGTTTATCACCACAAGAAACTGAACCACAGGCTGACATTGATAAGTAAAGCGATAAATGAAGAGATTCATGAGTCAGACCCTTCTGCACCGGATTTCCCGCATGTACACAATCACATGCTAAGGCACACCTTTGCGACAAGGATGAGAGAAGCAGGTGCAGACATAAAGGCTACTTCTGAGATGATGGGCCATGAAGGAATCCTGATAACGCTTAAGACCTATACAGATGCGTCACGTGAGTTCAAGAACAGAGAAATCTCGATTCTTCAAAATTATTATGAGAATGCGCTCTGACTTACGACAAAACTTACGACAATTTACGACAGATTTATAAAGACTTAGCCAGAGTTAGCAATTCGAAAAATGGCCTAAAAGCCTTATAAAGATTGGATTTTGGAGACTTAGGGAGACTTCTGTAACTACACAGAAATTTCTCTCTCCTTCTCCGCCAAGCAAAAATAACCTCTCGAAGATAATTTATCTCGGGAGGTATTTGTTTTTCGTATTACCAAAAAGGGAGAAATGCCAAAATCTTCAAGGGGTATTACGAGGGTATTTGTAACCCTCCTTCTCCGCCAAATAATCCCCCTGAAGCGTTTGTTTTCAAGGGGATTTTCTTTTACCAAAAGCCCATTTACGACAAAAGTACGACAAACGATGTAGTTTTTTAGCAAAAAAGAACCCATTTCAGGCGGTCACACTCCTATCTCGTGTGACCGCTTTTTGTCTCTTTGTTGTATATCTATCCAACAGTTTAAGAGATAGTTATTACCTTTTCTTGCATACACGCTCAAATTCTCTATCGGTAGTCACTTAACCTCATATGACACTATCATAGAAATAATCAAAGCAGAAGAATTTATTCTCAAGTTGGTGCATTATCCTGTTTATTATCCTATCTAAGCTTTATAATAAATAAAGAGGTGTGAGCATATGAAGAAGCGTGACATAGTGATTATTGCGACAGAAACAGGATCCGTGCAGAGCTTCAGGTTAAGATAGCAGATCTTCGCAAAGAGTATGAAGATCCTGAGATGGAAGTTGATGTCTTAATGGATGATCTAATGCTCACGATAATGGTATATGACTGTATTGGAACATTCGAGTTTGCATATGAGACTTGGGAGCCTGATCTCCGGATCACAACAAGAGGTTCATATAATATGCCTTTTACAACAGTCATGATAGAAGATATAAGCGAAGAGGATAATTAAATGGAAGAGATAGTCACAAAAGCAGATTGGAAACTGTTCAGGGAAAGGCTCCCAGGCTGGCAGGAACGCTTCATGGAAAAACTAGTAAATGAGTATTCGAAAATGCTTAAGGATAAATCCATGCCTGCCTCAGAGAAGTTCTGGAAGCTTGAGGACAGAATAAAGAAAGACAAGCGTCTTACCGGTGTCATGTGTGAGATGCGTAAGTCCGAAGTAGTCTGGAACCTTATATCGCTCTACCGTGAGGGTGCGATAACACTTGATGACTTAGACGGATTCAGTGATAAGCTGGTCGAAAGAATTAAGATAGCTGTGGAGTGATGTTATGCACGAGTATTCAAGGATACTGATTGAGGAGTATTGCAGAAATCATAAGACTGCCAAGAGCAAAAGGCTTAGTGTGTTAGTAGAGATGTCTTATGACCTCTACTGCGAGCCTACTGATGACGACGGCATTTTCCTCGAGAATGCAATCGATAAAGAAAAAGATCCGGAACTAAAGGAAGCTCTAATGGAACTTAATGACTTCCTTTTCCCGGCATGAGATAGAACTATGGCAGCGGTATGAGGCTCAAAGGTCATCTTTTGTACGCTACTAAAGAAGAAGCTGAAGCTGTAATAAAAAGTGAGCAACAGAAACGCGATGCAAGTTCAGGCAGATCACGTCGCTGGTACGACTGATTTAGGGATAAGAGCCATGGATATACAGATGATTTTCAAAGCAGCTCATGATTCCATAAACGATGCATTCGAGCCTGAACTTAAGACAGAGCATACCTTTCTTTGATCAATACATATCTTCAATACTGATCAGCCTGCAACTATTCGCTTTATTTTTAACGTAATCTGTAAACCCACTTAAAGAGAATATACAGATGAGGGGATTCTTCACAGGAAGATATCTGATCTTATCCATTAATGATTCCAGGTCTGTCTTATCAAAAGCTTTATTCTTAAATTTGCACTCGCCGACGAGAATTATCTTGCTATCGTTTTTTCCGAGCAGGTCTATTTCAATCTGCTTAGGCTTTTTATCTTCATCGATAACGGAGTCCTGATACTCCGTTATTTCTGTGAGAACCGGGAGATCATCTTTACCGGCATTCATCATAAGATATTCTTTTGCCATTTTCTCAAAGACCTTACCCATAAAATCATGAATATGTTCTTTGACGTTGGATTCGTAATATATAGTGCCGTTTCCGGCATTAATAAGACTTGTAGCTCTGCTTACATATTTGAACCAGAATTCAAGCATACTGTCATTTAACACATAGTATGGTTTCTTGGAGATCCTTCTTTCCAGCACTTCTGCATTCACGAGAACCTTAAGAGGATATGTGACATCGTCTGAACCAATGTAAGTGGCAATCTCACCATTCTTAGTATGTCCGGTTGCAACGGCAGATACTATCGAATTGTACAATGCCGGATTCTGCTTATCTCCGATGACAACTGTTTTCACCTGTTCTTCCGAAAAGTATCCGCCGACAGAATAGAATTGTTCTGTTATGTTCTCTTCCAGAGAAATCTTAGGATCAAACTGCTCAATATACTTCGCAACACCGTTTGTCAGACCATAACATATGGCTTTTTCCTCAGGACTATATCCTTCAAGAAAGTCAGCTGTTTCAAGATAGTTGAATGGTTTCAGCTTTAACTCGAGACTGCTTCTTCCGTGAAGGGGAGCAGACTCTGCCAAAACCTCGTCTTTCATAAAACTGACAAGAGAACCGCAGATAATAAAGAACAGATTCCCATTCTTCCACTTTGTATCAATGATTTTTTGCAGCACTGACTGGATGTAAGGACACTGCTTAGCAAGGTAAGGATATTCATCTATAAAGAAAATAATCCTTTCTTTCTCGGCCTGTTTTCCTATAAAGTCAAATAGATCCTCAAAACTGTTAAAACTGATACTGTCTACCATGTCGGGAGCAAGTACAGTAAGGACCGACTCTGTCATCAGGGAAAGCAATTCAGACTCTTCGCGTTCAACAGAAGTAAAAGAGATCTTTTTACAGTCGTGCTCCTGCATGAATTTATTAATCAGTTTGGTCTTGCCGACTCTTCTCCTGCCGTAGAGAACAGTCATAACAAAACCTTCCTGTTTGAACTTCTTATCAAGAACTTTTAATTCGGCAGTTCTTCCGCGAAAAACGTCCTTCATATATGCTACCGACCTTCACCAAGTAATTTACCGAAATTCATTTAGTCGAAATGCATTTCGGTTAAATTTATTATATATGGTATCTGAGAAATAACAAGAGTTGTTTTTCGATTGATCGTGTCCATCTTATCCCTTTGTCATGATTAAGCTGCTCGGTTATTTCCAGCCCACTTAGCCAAGCAGAACAAGCAGGAGCAGATATGAAAGCAGTATCCGACATGATGGGCCACGAAGGCATCCTGATAACACTAAAAACCTATACAGATGCTTCGCGCGAGTTTAAGAACAGAGAGATTGCAGTCCTCAAGGATTATTACGAGACCGCAATCTAAGGAAAACCGAGCTTACCACTAAACTTACCACTAATTACGGCAGATTCAGGCAGGTTTTTAACATATCGCAAAAACGTCATAATCGCCTGAAAGCCCCATAACAAAGGCACTTTTAGAGAGTTGGGCAGTATTACGGAACATAAAAGATTACTGCTCTCCTTCTCCGCCAAAAAACCCTGAAACATGCGTTTCAGGGTTTTTTATTGGATATTAACTTATAGATGTTCGCTTATCCCAGAACTTCTTTTACGAGCTCCAGAATGAAGTCGCCAAAGTCTTCAGCCAGTGTATCAGCGATCTGATACTCAAGGCCGTTATACAAAGCCAGGATGACTCTCGGCTCATTGTCGGCATTTAGATTTGAATAATCGAGATAAACCATCTCGCCGTCACCACAGTTGAATATAGGAATCCATTCGTTGGGGAGGCCGTATTCGAATCTGTCATTAAGGGCATAAGCGACTGAATTTCCTTCCAATACACCGGAATCATCAGAAGGGTCAATACCGAATATCTCAGTCCCATAGAAGGAAAGGTATCCGTATTTCTTATAGAAATCCGTTAACTGTGCAGAGAACTTGACGCCAAGCATTTCCTCGGCTTTCTTGATCTCTTCTTCAGTTCTGCCTCCGGCCGTAGTGTAGAACTTGCACTGCGGAGCTAATTCCATAGCTTTCTCATAATTTGAGTAACTCATTCTCTCCTCCTTATCCAAAAAGGTATCATGCCTACATCAAAATAATAACAAAGCTTTGGCAAAAATCAAAATTCTTTGAACGAGACGTGCAAAGAATCTTACGGTAAAAAGCTGATCTTCATCTCAAATACGGAACGATCGCTTTCTTTGATCTTGATATATGTGCCGTCCTCTTTATCAGCCTTCAGGATCTTTAAGGTCTGTCCTTCCTTGCTCTCTCCGGTGTAATGAACTTCGAGTTCGTCCGGCTCATGACTTAGCAGGTATTCCTCAGTGAAGACATTAAGGGCAAATTTAATGTACTCAATGTTGTTGAGGTGGTGAGACATATCTATATTTGATGAGCGGATAACCTGCTCATAGACTTCCTCGTAGTTCGTATCAGGTATTCCGAACTTCACAAAGTCACCGGTAAAGACTTTCTCCGGGAATCCGTCCTGAGGGTAGGGAACCTTGGAAAGCGGGACCGGGCGGTGTTTTACTATGTCCAGGACACAAGCTTCCTGATTTGCCACGAGCAAAGTCTCTCCGGCCTTATCCTTGAATATGCTGTTAACGTTGGTCCTCATGCCGGAATTCTGAACGGTAAATGTTGAAGTCTCGATCACTTCACGCCATACGGGTCTTCTGAAGAACTTCAGCTTTGACTTGGTAAACACCCAGAAATATCCGAGTTCTCTGAAATAGATGCCGTCACAGTTCATCTTATTGAAGCATTCAGTCAGGTTATCCTGAACCATGAGCACGGCCTGTGCGATTCCCAGCTTCAAGCCTGAGTCGATATATGCGGAGCAGATGCTCCTCTTTTGTGTATAGATCTTATCGTTAGTCATGAAAAATATTATAGCAATCTTCGGCTTTTATATCATGATATACTTTACCAGTCGGAAGGAAGTAATTAGTATGGAATTTGAACAGTTGATAAAACGTATAAATGAGTTAAGCAGGAAATCCAAGACAGAAGGTCTTACACCTGCCGAGAAAGCCGAACAGACAGAGCTCCGCAACCAATACAGGGCGCTGGTCGTCGGCAATCTGTCTTCACAGCTTGAGGGCATTAAGATCAAGCATCCTGACGGTACGATCACGGATGTGAAGAAGAAGCAGTGAGTATAAAGGGGAGCGTCGGAAATGGGATTTATAAGTAACATTGCAGGCACTATTTCTGATTCAATTAATTCTGAACTTAATGATCAGTATCTTGAGGCATTTAGAACTGATTCTCTGGGACAGGATACTCTCGTCAGGCGCGCGAAAAGAATGAATTCCAGGGGGTTCAACAAGGGCAGCGACGATATCATCTCGGCTGGGTCAAAGGTCATAGTTCCTGAAGGCACTTATGCCCTCATGATCGACAACGGCGAGATTGCTGACTTAGTTGACACTCCCGGCCTTTATACATGGGATACTTCATCTTCAGCATCAGTTCTCTCCGGCGGCGTTAAGAGCGTTCTGAGTGATGCTTTCGACAGATTCAGATTCGCGGGCGAGATCACGAAAACCCAGAGGATCTACTACGTCAACGCCCTCGAGATAATGAACCAGACGAGCAGGGAATTCCTTAACGTGATGTACCCCGATCCGGTGTACGGCAACCTTTACTTCAAGTTCAGGATAATGTTCTCATTCAGGATCGTCGATCCGGTCAAGTTCTTCAAGAAGACCGGCAAAGACACTTCCGTTTATGATTACATGGGCTCTGAAGACAGCCCGAAAATGCCCTTCCTCGAAGTGCAGGACCACATGGAGGAGGCGCTTAATCTCTGCGCCACACGTGACAAAGTCCCTTTCCCGAAGCTCCTCTCTGAAAAAAGCAAACTGAAGGACGCCGTCAACGAAGCCGTATCAAGGCAGTGGCTTGAAAACCGCGGCATGGTAGTCGAGTCGATCGCACTTACTAATCTGACACTCGATGAGGCTTCAAGAAAGCGTGTCGAACAGTTCGATTCGGCAAAGCTCTTCGCTGACGATCCTGCTGCACTCGGCGCACTGGTTGCTTTAGGCCTTACGGAAGCCGTACAGCTGGCAGCCTCAAATCCGGCAGGAGCTGCCGGCGGTTTTGCAGGCCTTGGAATGGCCGGCGCAACCTCAACATATTCAGATCCCAACAGGCCTTTGGTTACAGCAAGAGAACTGGCCGAGGCTCAAAAGTGGAACGCTCTCGGTAACTGCCCTTTCTGCGGCACAACACTGCCCACGGGAGCACCTCAGGAACATTGCCCGGCTTGCTATGCAGATCTGAAAACGTATTATTCCCGGTAATACACCGGCAGAAAAACTCTTATCTAAAAGACAATGTATAGATCAGGAATGAAGACATGACACATAAAGAAACAGCACTCGATTATTTTGGCAGGAAATTCCATTGTTCACAGTCAGTTCTGGCTGCTTTCGCGCCTGAATGCGGACTAACGGAGGAACAGGCATTAAAGCTTGGTGCCTGTTTTGGGAGCGGAATGCGTAAGGGTGAAGTGTGCGGAGCCTGCGTAGGTGCCCTGATGGTACTTGGAGCATTATACGGACAGTATGATAAAGCGGATCCTGAGAGCCGCATCAGAGCGAATACGGTTAATGATAAGATGATGGAAAGATTCGCAAAGAAAAGCGGATCTTATATCTGCAATGATCTGCTCAAGTGCGACATCTCGACACCTGAGGGAGCAAAGTTCGCCTTTGACAACAATCTCTTCACGGAGTTTTGTCCACTCATGGTCGCCAATGCCGTGGATGTTCTTGAAGAGATCATCGCGGAAACGGATAAAGAGCAAAATGATTTAAAAGGATAACAAAAAATGCTTAGTGAAGTTTTTCGCATACCTGAAATATATACAGAGATGAGCAGGAAAGGTTTCTTTAATAAGGATACCTTCTTGTGGCTTAATGATATGGAATGGATCCCAATCGAGAAGATCGGAGACTATGAATATGAGGACGGGGAGAGCCGCTCGGTAGTTCCTTTTGCTTTCACCGGAGGTGGAGATAAATGGGTATGGGTTATAGATGAGGGCGAAAATGATTATCCCGTCGGATTATGTGAAGGCGCAGAAGTAAACGGAATTTATTATGCCCGTAATACACGGGATGCCATCTTAAGGCAGATCATTGAATTCGTATCCGGTTCGAATTTTTATGTTAATGCTGAGGAAGCAAAATCATACCAGTTCAGCGAAGCGGAGCTTAAGGAACTGTTGGATAAATGGAAAAACAGTTTTGAAGGAATTCTAAGCAATGAACAATTGGAACTGATAAGCAGATTCAGTACCATGCCGTTGAAGCATATAGAAAGCAAATACGGCGAATGGTATGCTCTGCTTTCAGACGAAGAATCCGGTGAAATGATCAGAAAGTATCTTGGTTTTGACCGTTTAGATGATGAATTTGAATGGTTTATCAGTTGATAAGATTTGAATTGTTTTTTGGGGGAATAATATGGCAGAAGAGATATTGGTATTGATGGCAGATCTTGATGAAGAATCACAGCGCATAATGGGCGGGTGGTATGGAAAGCTCCATGAAAAGGGCTTTACCGGTGTGCAGACACCGAACCTTCCGTTTCACATAACCCTTGCTGTTTTCTCACTGGATAAGGAGCAGGAAGTTGTAGCGGAAATGGAAAAACTCGCTAAACGTTTTCCTGCAATCCCAGTGCACATGAGCCACATGGGTTTATTTGCCGGCGGGAAGGTGCTTTTCGCTGCACCGGATATGAATCCTTCAGAACTCCTAAGCTTGCGTCAGGCGGTCAAAACAGAGAAGCAGGAGAGGTTTCCGTGGACTCCGCATTCAACGATCCTGATAGATGATGCAGAGAAAATACAAAGAGCGCTGCCGGTCCTGGTTGAGGATTTCAAACCTTTCATGGGGAAGATCACAAGACTTCATCTGTGTGCTTTTTGGCCTACAAGAGAAGTCGCGGCAGTGTATCTGAACGGTTCGGAAGACTAAAAGGAGGACATTAGATGAAACGAAGGATTATTGCACTCTCTTTGGCGATGGTAATGCTTCTCGGTTTTTTCACAGCTTGTGATAAGAAGAAAGCAAATGGCAGAAAAGATTCACAGGAGCAGTCTTCGGAAGCTGCAGATGAGAGCGAGACTGATAATAACGGTGACGATACCTATGATGATCCCTTTCAGGTGAATTTGGATGTGATCAAATCAATGAAAGCGGTTTTGACCGGAGAGAATTACCGGATCTATAACGGGGAATTCTGTGACAGCATTCTTAATGCCAGATGGTGGGATTACGAGGATACAATGAGCAAACCGGGTGTTTACAATGAGACCACCAAAACGCTGGCTTTTTCCATACAGGTCAAACCCGAAACAGAAGCTGCTGTTTACTATGCATACTATTACAGTAAGGACGATGATTTTGATCTTGAAGATATGACAGAACCGATATTCTCGGCCGAGATCACTCCTGAAAAATACAATGACGGCTCCGCATATTATAATGTTGACTGCGGAAAAGAAATAAAGAAGGGATATTACGCTGTTGTAATAGCCAAAGATTCGAGTATTGCCGAGCCATATGCTTTAGCTTTTGCAGAGGTGAAATAACAACTGCTTTATGAAAATAGATCAAAAAGCCCGGAACCATTACGGATCCGGGCTTTGGTATGAAATCCTTATTCCTCTTTAAGTATCTTTACCGGCTCAAGTTTTGTGATTCCCGTGCCGCTGAAGAATGCTGTAACGATGGCGCAGACAAGGATGATCGCTGCGGTTAATAAAATCCAGACAGGAGATGTGCTGAAGCTGTTCTGTCTGATTCCGAAGGAAGAAAGTCCGAGTAGGATCAGCTGGTTAGAGAACAGGTAGTGCATTGTGATTCCCAGTACGATGCCGAGTACGATGGTCGGCATGTTTGTCATGAGGGTCCTTCTCATGAGTTCGCCTGATGTGTAGCCTAGGGCCTTGGATACACCGAGGTCGGTTCTCTCGCGGATGACCTGTGCTCTGGTAAGAAGGAGCTGTGTAAGGATTACAACGAAGCATGTTGCGATGATGAAGATAACGCAGATCGCTTCCATTGCTGACTTCATTGTCTCGATCGTTGATCCGATGAGGTCCTCAACGAGTGTGAACTGGATGTCAGGATATTCCTTTTCCCACTGCTTCTTCAGATCCTTGCACTTGGATGAATCCTTAAGGAATATGAGCAGCTCCTGGAATTCATAGTCAGGATTAAGGCGTTTTGCGCCTTCTTCGGTCATGAGCGCTTTCTTGCCCATGTTGTTGATCTTCTGATCGATGCCGCTGACTGTATAGGCTACCGTGCCGTCATCTACCATGGACTTAACATTGACCTTATCTCCCAGTGACACACCGATGATGTCAGCTTCGACTACAGTAAGGACGATCTCGTTCTCATTCTGAGGCAGATGACCTTCGATGACGTATTCATTTCTGAGCTTATTAACATCTCCGTAAACATCGATTCCGAGTGAAGTTGAATTATTAAGATAAGTAACTTCCATTGATGTTAATGTTGTCCAGGTATTGATGCTCTCAACCTCAGGATTATTGCGCATGTCCTTTACGAACTCATTGTCGCCCGGTGCATGAGCCTGAAGGTCTGAAGCTTCAAATCCGACGAGCTTAAGAAGAGCTGACTGGTCGAGTGCCCAGTTCTGGAAAAGTGTGAAGCCGAGGCATGTCGAGAACGCAAGTCCTGCAACGATGACTGTAATGAATATGCTCTTCTTGTGTGATCCGAAAATATTCTTTCCGGCCATTGCGAGATTTAACGGGAGGCGGCTTGTCTCAAGAGGAAAGTGATTCTTCTTGAAGTTATGTGCTGTGATGCCGCTTCTCAAAGCTTCGAGAACAGTGAGTTTCTTATAAGATGTCGTAGCGATCATTGAGCCGATGAAGACCATGACCGGGATTCCGATAAGCGTTGCGATGAGCGCGGGAATTGAGATTCCGGAGAAGCCTGAAAGACCCATCATCATGCCTGAGAGGCTGCTCAAGGGCTTGCTTAAGAAAATGCCTGCTGCGATAGCCATAACTGTAGCGATCATGCCTATGATCAGCTGTTCCATGACGCATGCAAAGCGGAGTTCCTTTGCCGTGTAGCCGGTAGCCTGGAGCAATCCGATATTCTGTACGTTGAGCTCGATAAAATTCTTGATCGAGAAGTGCATGATGATCACAGCCATTACGATCAGCATTATCGTGAAGATAAGAACGATCGAAGTAGCGATATTAGTCATGCCTGTTGTCGCAATATTCATTGTGTCGCGGTCGATGCTGTCGATCCGGACATCACCCGGGAAAGCATTCTGGACCTTCAGATCGAATCCGTGAAGATCAGTGCCTTCTTTGGTCTTAAACAGCGCAACTGAGAAGAGGTTCGTAGGATCAAGCTTTGCTTTCATCTCATCGAAAACATTGTGGTTTACGAGAGCATAATAACCGGTTATGTTCATTGATGTCGCGAAATAAAGATTCTCGACAAATCCCCTGACCTTGAAGGAATACGTCTTATCTGCAAGCTTTACTGTAAAGCTGTCTCCGGCATTAACCGTATAAGACATGTAATAGGGCAGAACGATCTCGTCATCCTTTAAGTCATTAAACTCTTCGGGGAAAGCGTTGAGATATGTCGGATGTGATGCGTCAAAAAAATAGAATTGATACGACAAAGAATCAGCTTCAGTCATGTCTTTGTAGTAATAATCCGAAGACGTGGAAAGCATGGGCAGGAACTCGGCTTTCTCGATATCTTCAATATCTTTTACATCGTCTTCCATATCCTCAAGTGAGATGCCGGGACCAAAGGCCATAAGATCTGCAACGTGATACTTCTCATCACACTCATTGATCGTGTTTGTTGCCGACATCATGAGTGAGAGGCTTGAGAAAAGGAGCAGTGCCGAGATGAAGATCAGCGTGAAAAGGATCGCTACCTCGCCCTTGTGCTTCTTGATGTTGTTTTTGCAATGAAGAATAATGAATTCATGTTTACCACCCCATATCTGCGAGGAATGCGCGGAGCTGCTTATGGCGTTCCTGGTTCTGGCCTTCGTAAGGTGAGAGCGCGATCTCGTCGCAGATGACACCGTCTCTTAAGTAGAGGATGCGGTTGCCCCTCTCGGCTGCTGCGACTGTGTGTGTAACCATTACGATGCTCTGTCCTCTTCTGTTCATTTCGGTGAGGATATCCAATACTGCCGCTGTGTTCTGTGAGTTAAGTGCGCCTGTGGGCTCGTCTGCAAAGAGGATCTCAGGCTCGTTGATAACTGATCTTACGAGCGCTACTCTCTGCTTCTCACCGCCGGACAACTGGTTCGGGAACTTGCCAAAACAGCTCTCATCAAGTCCGACCTGCTTTAAGAGTTCCTTGGCTCTGGCTGCGATCGCCTTTCTGTCACGGCTCTTAAGAAGACCGGATACGATGATGTTGTCCAGAACGCTCATGGTGTCGTTAAGGTAGTTCTGCTGGAAAACGAATCCGCAGTGCTTTCTTCTGAAGAGTGCGAGCTTGTCGTTGCTGTAGTTTGAGATGTCCTCGTTTCCAAAGAGGACTGCGCCGAGACTCGGACGGTCCATTCCGGAGAGCGAATAAAGGAGTGTGCTCTTGCCTGCGCCGGAGTCTCCCATGATTACCGTGAAGTCGCCTTTTCTGATCTCAAGGTTAAGATTCTTTAAAACGTGCTGCTGAACGCTCTCATTGGAGAATGTCTTGCAGAGGTCTGTAGCTTTAAGTACTGTTGTTGTCATTTTGTTTTTCCCTTTCCGTTTGGTCTTGTCAGAATTCTTACACTGCCGATTGTACGGCTCTTTCAGGAAGAATACTTTACGTAAGCCTTGCTCAATCCTTAACTGTTTCTTACATGGATTCCTGAGGTGTTTCGGGTGAGGCCCGGTGTGTTATACTTCGAAATATGAATTATAACTGTTTAATAATCGATGACGAAATTGATCTTTCCCGCATGACGCAGGAATATTTTGAGATGTTCGGCGTTACATGCGCCGTCGCATCAAGCTCCGAAGAATGCCTTGCATTTCTCGAAAAAAACACGGCAGACATCTTTCTTCTGGACATAAACTTAGGCAATGAGAGCGGATTTGCGCTCTGCAAGCTGCTTCGCGAGAAGTACGATACGCCTATCCTCTTTATCTCTGCACGCCAGAGTGATGATGATGTCCTTGTCGCCCTCAATATCGGCGGTGACGACTATATTAAGAAACCTTATACATTAAGTGTCCTTCTGGCCAAGGTTAAGGTCCAGCTCAAAAGGCTTGAGGCGGTAAAGCAGCTTGGCGGCGCCGCAGCAGCACAGCCTGCAGATGAGAAATTTACTATCGATCCGGCTACCATGAGCTGCACCGTTGAAGGAAGGACAGTCTCCCTTAAATCAAAAGAGTTCGCGCTTTTATCGTGCCTCTACGCTCATAAGAACACTATCGTTACAAAAGATGTTCTTTTCGATGAAGTATGGGGAGATTCATTCTACTCTGACTCGACACTTAATGTTCATATCCGCCGCCTTAGAGAGAAGATCGAGAAAGATCCAAATGAACCCGGATTCATAAAGACTGTCTGGGGCACGGGATATATCCTGGAGACAGATTAATGAAGATCCGGGTAATCGCCATCATCTACACCGTTCTTATCCTGGGATGCGGTCTTTATCTGTGGAACAACATCAGCAGGAAGACAGCCTACAAGATAGACATGTTAGACCTCAACACGAAGTGTGATGAGATCTCCGGCAAACTCTCTTCCGGCGCAGATATCAATTCACTTGAGAAGGAATATTCCTGTGATATAGTCCTTCTTTCAGACGATAATTATGAGTCAGTAAACAGCTACTTCATCAAGGAAGACATGTCTGTTTTCGACTACATGGAAGACGGCGTGATCAAGGGCAAGATCGCGTTTAATGCAAGGACCCAAGAGCATGAAGCCCTGGTCCGGACCTCGTAGAGCCAGCTCATAGCGATGCTTGCACTGATCTATGCGGCAGGCATGATCCTTCTTGTCATCATCTGGTATTTTTATATCAGACCTTTCAATAAGCTCTCGTCTTTTGCAGCGAACGTGTCAAAGGGCAATCTGGATACGCCGCTGAATATGGATAAGCATAATTATTTCGGTGCGTTCACGGAATCATTCGATCGGATGAGGGAAGAACTGAAGTTATCTTCAGAGCGTGAAGCAGCGGCCAACAGGAGCAAGCAGGAGCTCGTCGCAGAGCTCTCACACGACATAAAGACGCCTGTTGCAACGATCAAGGCCACATGCGAAGTCATGGAGATAAAATATAAGGAGCCTGATATCCGTGAGAAGGTCTCTGTGATCAAGTCGAAGGCATCTTCCGTTGAACAGCTTGTCGACAACCTTTTCCGCGCTACTCTCGATGATCTTGAGGAGCTGAAGGTGACTCCTAAAGAGGAAAGCTCTCTCATAATCGATGACATGTTCAGAGATCTGAGGTTCTACGGCACTGTCGAACGCAAGGCTTCCACGCCCGAATGTCTTATCCTTGTTGACAGATTAAGGCTGGAGCAGGTAATAGATAATATCGCAGGCAACTCATTTAAGTATGCCGGAACGCCATTGGAAGTCGATTTCAGATCCGATAAGGACAGTATCCGAGTGATCATGTCAGACAGGGGTCCCGGCGTGCCTGAAGACGAACTTGCAATGCTTACGACAAAGTTCTACAGAGGTTCTGAAGCTTCGGGATCCGGCAAGGACGGTTCCGGCCTGGGACTTTATCTTGCGTCGCTCTTTATGGAGAAGATGGGCGGCGGACTGGAATTAAGGAACCGCGAAGGCGGCGGTTTTACGGCCGAGATAATAATCAAGAAGGTTTCATAAATAAGCCAATCTTAATGTTACGTTAATGTTCGGCTATCTTCCTGTTAAGGATGGGCAGGTATTATGTACCCATACAAAACAGGAGGATAATTTGGAATGGATGACACAATCTTAAAGATCAGTAATCTCTCTAAGACCTATGGCTCGAAAACCGTACTGGACAATGTGTCCTTTGAGATCAAGAGAGGAAAGATCTACGGCTTTATCGGAGAAAACGGCGCAGGCAAGACCACAGCTATCAGAGCGATCACGGGCTTAAGCCCGATCGAACACGGTTCGGTCGAACTCTTCGGGAAGTCTGATGAAGCCGGCCTTGCAAAGGCTCGAGGAAAGCTCGGCTGCCTTGTTGAAAAACCGATCCTGGAACTTAATAAATCTGCCAGGGCAAACCTTATGTCCGTGCAGCTTCTCTACGGTAACAATGACAGCGGCAGGATAGATAAAGTATTGGAAAGAGTCGGTCTTGGCGACGTTAAGAACAAGAAAGTCGGCAATTTCTCGCTCGGCATGAAGCAGAGATTAGGCATTGCACAGGCACTCATAAACAACCCTGATCTTCTTATATTGGATGAGCCGGTAAACGGTCTTGATCCGATGGGGATGGTAGATGTAAGAGAACTTCTTATTTCTTTATGCAGAGATGACGGCATTACGATCGTTGTCTCATCCCATATCCTTGCTGAGCTCTACCAACTGGCGACAGATTACATCATCATCTCGCACGGCAGGATCATCTCCGCATTCTCAAAGAATGATCTCGATAATCTTTGCACGACGCACATCGTCATGGAGACTGAATGTAACGACACTGCGATCGAGATCCTTGCAGCAAACGGACTCTGCGGCGTCGATAATGATGAAGGCTCGATCATGATCTTTGATAACGTTGAGACAAGGGATGTGGCAAAGCTCATGCATGATCACAATCTGCTTGTAACACATCTGGCAAAGCATGAGAGGACACTTGAGGAATACTATATTGAACTTTTGGGGAGGGGCGCATAATGGGAAATCTATTAAAGTGGGAAATGAAGCAGACTTTCTCTTCAAAATCGTTCTGGATAATAGGCGGCGCGATCATCATGCTTCCTGCACTGATGCTTTTCGCAACGCTCGCATTAAGCAGCGGCATGACAGGTTACAACGCTTTCCTTGAAGGCCTCAGCAACTACAATGCGTTTGTTATTTTCCTGATCGGCGTTTTCGCAGGCATCCATGTAACAGGCGCATTTGAAGGACGCAAGATCCAGTCGGCAGTTATGGCGGGCAACAGCAGATTTGCAATCCTCGCGGCGAAATTCATCTCATATTCAACTGCAGTCGCTTTGTACAGTGTTGCAGCAACCACAATTACCACAGCTATCGCTTTTGGAATGCAGGGTGTAACCGGTATCGACGGAAGCTTTGCAAGAGAGATCATTGCAAGAATATTTGTCTATACTGTAGTTGAGATTGCTTATTCTGCAACATGCTTCTTCGCATCCATGTTCATAAGACACTTAGGCGGCGCGATCGGCCTCAATCTCGGACTCATGCTGATGTCTAATGTCATCGCTCAGTTCCTTCTCAGCTTCGATTGGGCAGAGAGATTCGTAAGACTTACACCTGTCGGACAGTCAATGTTTATTCTCGCGGATATGAGCAACGGCAACATCGCTACGGCACTCGTAACTTCAGTAGCTGCGATCGCAGCAGTCATCGCGCTTTCTTACGTAAAGTTCAGAAGAGAAGAACTTAAGTAACAACCGGTTGTATATATATTCGGAAGACGGCTGGAATCATTCCCGCCGTCTTTTGTCATGGTTGAAGTATAATTAAAGAAGTTTGGGGAAGTTGTTCCAAAATGTTTAAAACAGGCATTTTAGGACATACAAAGGACACATGCACATAGTAGATTATTCCCATGGGAGGGAATTCTGATGGCCGGGATATTGATCGTAGAAGACAATGAAGAACTGCTTGCTCTTGTATCTGATTTTTTCAGAAGCAAGGGTTCTTTTGATGTCGATACCGCTCCTGACGGCAATCGCGCACTGGATCTTATCCGCAGGAACGAATACGATCTGGCGATACTGGATATCATGCTCCCCGGCACTAACGGATTTGACGTCTGCAAAGCTCTTCGCGGAAAGAGTAAGTGCCCGATCGTCTTTCTGACAGCACTCGGCAATGAAGACAACATACTCAGAGGCTACGAGATAGGCGCCGATGAATACATGGTAAAGCCTTTCTCTCTTAAGGTGCTGTATGCCAAGTGTCTGGCACTGCTTAACAGGACTGAGGCAGAACTTCAAAAAGAGCTCGTTCTCGAATGCGGAGACATAAAGCTCTATCCCTTAAGAATGGAAGTGGAAGCCGGCGGAAGTAAGGTCGTGCTTGCCCCCAAAGAATATTTTCTCCTGAAGACGCTCATGGAGAACAAGGGGATCGTCCTCGGAAGAGACAGGCTCTTGGATCTTGTATGGGGACTGGGCTTTGACGGTTCGGACAGAGTCGTGGATACACATATCAAGAAATTAAGGAAAGCTCTCGGGCATTCCGGTGAGGCGGTCAGGACCGTAATCGGCGGCGGTTACAAGATAATGTGACCGGAGGGAAACTTCATGGGAGAACGTAAAAAGACAAAGCGTGTAATTATTGAGCCTAAGTTCGGGAAGATCTTTCTCGTCAGGTTTATTATTGTCCTGATCCTCCTTGCCGGGTTTGCCGGTTATGCTTTGTATGATCTTAATGGATATGTCCAAAGCGAGAGACACAGCTTTATAGATTCCTACATGAATAATATAGTCAGCCTTACAAAAAAAATATACGAGGCGGAGCCCGGTTCAAATAAATATATTGCTGCACTTGCTAATTTAAAAGCGGAGATCGCCCTGCTTCAAGGTTTTGACTATACAGATGCGGAAGTTGATATCGACGGTCAGGACATCGAGGTAGATGATACCGCCTGTTTTACTCTTCCCAGAAAAGACGAGTGGGACATAACACAGGGCGAGGATTATTTCGATACCTTTAACTCCTATATGATCGAGGATATCTCGTATCTTGATCCTGTAAAAGAATACATGAACGGCAGGTTTGACGAGCAGAAGCAGGGGAAAATGTATTTCGATTTTGTGCGTGACCCCATATTCGAACGCAGAGAGACGGTTGGTAATTTCGATTACTTCAGGGAATACAGATTAGTGACAGCATATATCAATTGGAAAGATCAAACGTTCATTCCCGGCATTGTCAAAGTCGTTTACTTCAATGAAGAATATGAGATCGATTGCACGCCTGCCGACACTAAAGGATATGAGAAGATTCAACTTAATCACTTCCGTTATTGTGAATCCGGAGCACGTTTGGATATCTGTTACCGGATAAATCCCGCGAAGCCTTCTGATAAGTACTATTGGTATATCGTTCCTTATAAAGAATGTGAAGCTATGCAAGCGAATATGGAAGCGGGAGAACCGTATTATTTCACTGATCGCGAACACTATATGTATGAGCCAATGCTGAAGAACCTGCCCTGGCATGTCGGAATAAAGGCAAGAGAGCTTTCTGTCTTTAAACTTGCACCGGTTTCATTCTGTCTGATCGTTATCGTATATCTGTTTACAGCTGCTCTGATCGCTTTTGTTCTGGCGGTTGTTAAGTATCAGAGAGATAAGACCGTCTGGAAGATCTTCGAATACAGGATCAAGACTACTGAAGCAATGGCACACGATCTTAAAACGCCCCTGTCAGCTATCATGGCTTATGCCGAGAACATAGAATCATCTGCTGACAATCCGGATAAGGCCCGTGAATATTCAAGGAATATCAGTAACAGGGTCAGTTCGATGAACGACATGATCGAAGGCATTCTCGCGTATTCGAAAAGTGAAGCCGGAAATCAGTCTGTAAGCAAAGAAGACGTGGATGTTGTAGAGCTTGTAAAGCAGAGCTGCGCTGAGTTCCCTTATATGCTGATTGATATAAACGGAACAGGCGTTATCCTTGAAACAGACAAGAGACTCCTTAAGCAGACTATAGATAATCTTCTTTCTAACTGCGACCGGTACGGTGATGAGGAAAGCGTGGTCGACATAACGATCGATCCCAAAAAGCTTGTTATCACGAACAAGACCGACAAGACTTACGACGATGTCAATTCACTTAAAAAGCCTTTTGTTAAAGGCGAAGATTCGAGAGGAGCGAAAGGCACGGGACTTGGTTTATCCATAGCGGAAAACAACCTCAACATCCTGGGCTATAAGCTCGAACTCGTATCTGAAGAAGGAACATTTAAAGCAATAATTCACTTCGGGTAATAGCGGGAATAGGAAATGGAACAAATGCCTCTGCGCTTTTAAGTGCGGAGGTTTTTGTTGTCATGGGATATAATTAGAAAAAGCATAAGGACAGGAGGCACATATGAGAAATATCACTTTAGGCCGTACAGGCATAACTGTTCCGCAGAATGCGTTTGGCGCGCTTCCGATCCAGAGAGTAAGTACCGAAGATGCCGTTAAGTTATTGCGCAAGGCATATGACGGCGGCATGAGATTTTTCGATACCGCGAGAGCATATTCCGACAGTGAAGAGAAGATGGGAAAAGCTTTCGAAGGCATGCGCGAAAAGGTCTTCATCTCATCAAAGACCATGGCCACTACAAAAGATAAATTCTGGTCAGATCTTGAGACGTCCTTAAAGCTTCTCAAGACTGATTATCTTGATATTTACCAGCTTCACTGTGCCGCAAGATGCTACGGCGAAGGCGACGAACTCTATGAATGCATGAAGGAAGCCAAGGCACAGGGCAAGATCAGGCACATCGGTATCACCGCTCATAAGATAGGCGTTGCGGAAGATATCATAGAAAGTGGCCTGTATGAGACACTGCAGTTCCCGTTCTCTTATCTGGCATCAGACAGGGATATAACTCTTGTGAAGAACTGCGAAAAGGCAGGCATGGGCTTCATTGCCATGAAGGGTCTGTCAGGAGGACTTCTCACCAATTCAAGAGCATGCATGGCCTTCATGAGCGAATATGAAGCGCTCCCGATCTGGGGCGTTCAGAGGGAATCTGAACTGGATGAATGGCTGAGCTTTTTCGAGAACGAGATCACGATGACTGACGAACTCAGGACCTTTATTGATAATGATCGCAAGGACCTCTTAGGCGAGTTCTGCAGAGGGTGCGGCTACTGCATGCCGTGCACGGTCGACATCACGATCAACCAGTGCGCAAGAATGAGCCAGATGATAAGACGTGCACCGTCTGAGAACTGGCTTACGGAACATTGGCAGAATGAGATGATGAAGATCGAGAACTGCGTTGACTGCGGCATCTGCAAAACAAGGTGTCCTTACGAACTGGATATACCGAATCTCCTGAAGAAAAACCTTCAGGATTATAAAGAGATACTTGCAGGAAAAGAGATATAAACGGATTGTTGTAATACGGTGTGCCGTTTGCAGTTAAGGATTTGTTGCCTCCTAGGCGGACAGAAAGAGCAACATCTAGAGCAACATTGCCAATGTTGCCTTATTTGTTGCCTTCTGGGCGGACACAAGAAGCAACATCTTAAGCAACTTTCTTAAGCGGCGGCAATAGAGCCAGATCCCGAGAGACTCACAGCACCCTTTATTTTTTCGCTTTTTATATTATCACGCGAATAGATTATAATATTTATTTGAGAGAGTATTGTAAAAAAGACAAAAGGGAGCATTATGCACACGACAGATAAACTTAAGACAGGCTTCTTTCAAAAGGAGATAAAGATATCGTTCAGCAAGTTTTTCCTTGCCTGCATGATCTATCTTGTGCTGCCGATAGTTATCTTCTTCATAGGTTATCTGAAGATCTGGTGGGCAATACTTTTCTCTGTCCTCACGGTCGGAAGCGCTGCGTGGGCATATCTTGATATAGCGAAGAAAAAGCCCGGAACGGCTCTTGCGGAAGAAGAGAAGTCTGTCACCCTAAAGGCTTCCTATTTTCTATGGCTTATTCCGTTTGCATTATTCTTCCTTTATCTCGGAGGCGTCGGCGAATTCGGCTGGGCAATCGGTGATCACCGCGTCCGCTATGCAACTCTCAATGACCTGATCAATTACAAGTGGCCTGTCATTTACGATTTCTCGACGCAGCAGAATCCTGTTGTTGCAGAGACTTTAGGTGAGGGCAAGGTAGCGTTTGCTTATTACTTCGTATTCTGGATGGTCCCTGCCATATTCGGCAAACTCTTCGGCCTTCTGACGGCAAGGATCGTTCTTCTCATATGGTCGGCGATAGGCTTGATCCTGGTAACTTTAGGTGCGCTGATCCTTTACGGCAAACAGTCCAGATTCCTTTTTATCGGTATCATTCTCTTTGCGGGCTTTGATGTATTCCCGTATCTGTTCAATGAATATGTGCGCGGGTTTGGCGCGACATGGGAGGACTGGACCTGGCATTTCCGTGTGGTCGGAAACTTCTACCAGATAATGAATGTGTTCCATCAGTCGATCCCCGGCTGGCTTATCACGATCCTTCTCCTGTTATGTACGAACTCAAAAAGCATCGGCCTTCTTGGCTCTCTGATCTTCTGCTATTCGCCGTGGGCAGCTATCGGTATCTTGCCGATGTGCATCTGCAAGATGATTATTACCAACAGGAAGCTCAAGGCAAAAGAAGTCCTTAAGAACCTGTTCACTATTGGCAATTTGATAGCGCCGGTCGTTTTCATAGTCTGCTTTGCGACATTCTATACCGCGAATTCCAATGCGACATACGATTACGGCTTCATATGGACATTCTACGGGTCCAAGCTCACATTGCTGATCGATTATCTGGCTTATGTTGTTTTCGAGTTTGGCTTATGGGTATTGCTCATACACAAGAAGTATAAGAAAGACTGGATGTTCTGGTGCGCTTTCATAACGATGCTGATCATTCCTATCTATAAGATGAGCGGACCTAACGATCTTCTCATGAGAGGCTCAATGGCGCCTCTGTTTGCGATATGTCTTTATGCCGTGATGTTCGTAAATGACAGCTTCAAC
>Ga0247608_10001746_pt1 | contig 28988 bp, 26 predicted proteins | sample 176DNAGHGlowgp2_FD_193490 | JGI IMG/M metagenome (GOLD analysis project Ga0247608, IMG submission 193490) | Sheep rumen microbial communities from Palmerston North, Manawatu-Wanganui, New Zealand - 1766 DNA GHGlow gp2 | ecosystem: Host-associated > Mammals > Digestive system > Stomach > Rumen ... | reverse complement strand
AGAAGAAAATAAAAGAATAAGAAATAAAAAATAAAAAATATTTCATGAAATTATCACAGTTTAAGTTCAGATTACCTGAGGATCAGGTGGCTCTCGAGCCATCGTATCATCGTGACGAATGTCGTCTGATGGTTGTCCACCGCAAGAGCGGCAAGATCGAGATGACCAAGAAAGACGAGAATGGCGAAGATATGAAAGACGAGGAGGGAAAGCCCGTCTATCTCGACTTCCGTAATATTCTCGACTATTTCGACGAGGACGACGTGTTTGTGTTCAACGATACTCAGGTGTTCCCAGCCCGTCTTTATGGCACAAAGGAGAAGACTGATGCCAAGATCGAGGTGTTCCTGCTTCGCGAGCTCAATGCCGAGCTCCGTCTGTGGGATGTCCTGGTAGAGCCCGCACGTAAGATCCGTATCGGCAACAAGCTCTTCTTTGAGGAAGACGGCCCAATGGTAGCAGAGGTTATCGACAATACCACCAGTCGCGGACGTACACTCCGTTTCCTTTACGACTGTCCTCATGATGAGTTCAAGCGCGAGCTGTTTGCCCTTGGCGAGGCTCCACTGCCCCGTTATGTTGTCGACAAGCGTCCTGCTACAGAAGAGGATATGGAGCGTTTCCAGACTATCTATGCCAAGCATGAGGGTGCGGTTACAGCCCCATCTACAGGCTTGCACTTCAGCCGTGAGCTGATGAAGCGCATGGAGATACGTGGCATCAACTTCGCATTCATCACCGTTCATTGCGGTCTTGGCAATTTCGATGCTATCGAGGTAGAGGATCTCACCAAGCATAAGATGGGTTCTGAGCAGGTTATCATCAGCCCCGAGGCCTGTGAGATTGTCAACAAGGCAAAGGGCGACGGCCATCGTGTCTGTGTGGTAGGTGTCAGCACAGCCCGTGCCACAGAGTCGTCGGTAGGTACTGATGGTATGCTAAAGGAGTTCGACGGATGGACCAATAAGTTTATCTTCCCTCCTTATGAGTTCGGCATGGCTAACTGTATGATTGGTAATTTCTACCATCCTGAGTCAACGATGATGATGACAGAGTGCTCTTTCGGAGGCTATGACCTCGTCTATGATGCATATAAGAAGGCGGTAAAGAACGGTTATAAGTTCGGCTGCTACGGTGATGCGATGCTTATTCTCGATGACTGATAAACATAAAGTCTATTTAGGACTCGGGAGTAATCTCGGTGACCGTGAGGATATTATTCGCAAGGCGATATCGCTGATAGGCGAAAGAGTAGGACTGGTTATACGCCAGTCCTCTCTTATTGAGACCGAGCCCTGGGGCTTCGAGTCGGATAATAAGTTCCTCAACGGTGTCATCCTCTGCGAGACCACCCTCACTCCCCGCCAGCTCCTCCGCACCACCCAACGTATCGAGCGCTCCCTTGGCAAGCTCCGCAAACACGCCACCGTGCGCAGCCAAAGTTCAAAGTATAACGATCGTCCTATCGATATCGACGTTCTTCTTTATGACGATCTCACCATCGATGAGCCCGACCTGAAGATCCCGCATCCTCTGATGCATGAACGTGACTTTGTGATGATTCCTTTGAAGGAGATACAATAAAAAAGCCTCGCAGATTTGCGAGGCTTGATTTTTCTCTTTTTACTTGCGGAGGCCGAGAGCCTTTACAATAGCACGATAGCGATTGATATCGTTAACGTAGAGATACTTCAGAAGCTTACGGCGCTTACCTACCATCATGGTAAGTGAACGAGCTGTGTTGTGATCCTTACGGTTCTTCTTCAGGTGCTCTGTCAGGTGAGCGATACGATAGCTGAAGAGAGCAATCTGTGCCTCTGCAGAACCGGTATCAGTTGTGCTCTTGCCATACTGACCGAAGATCTCCTCTTTTTTTGCTTTGTCGAGATACATAATTGTAATGTGATTAAAAGTGTTGCGCAATAACATCTTTCAGACGCTTCTATCTGCCTAATCACGTGCGATTTACGTCATCAAATGCTCCGGATTTTCCGAAATGCGGCTGCAAAGGTACGAATATTTTTCGATACCGCCAAATATTTCGTGCAGTTTTTTTTATTTCGCTTTGCTTATAGTGAATGCAATGACCTACATCATTTCTATTGAATTATTTTGAGATTATCAAAGTCTATAACCTGTCCACCTCGAGCGAAGAAACCAATTCCAGATGTTCCAAGAAGAAACTCGTCTTTGGCAACTCTACGACGATATGACATAGCGCGCACACCATTTACCTTGTATACCAGTTCATTCAAATTGTACTCTACCTCGAACTCTATGCCAACTCTCTTGCCTTTTTTGAGTTTAAGAGCTTCTTGCTTACGTCCTATGAGCTTGTCCTCCTTGACAATTTCAAGGTTTGCCTCGTCTTCACAGATATAGAATAGGATGTAGTTCTGGTCATCCTCATAGTCGAGAAGTATTCCGAAAATCTTGTCATCATCAATTTTCTTGGCCAAGGCCTCTGCTTGTAATATAAATGGCTTGTTTATGTCAAAAGAACCATAGCATGTAGAAGTCAGCGGCTTTCCTTTGCTTTCCATGTGAAGAACACCGTCACGTATAACGGCAACACCACGTTTTCCTACTGACTCGGTCCATCCAAATTGGTTTGACTCGAAATCGTCCTCCATCACTTGTGCATAAAGATTTGGAGAAATCATACAAAGCAATAGAGAAATAAATATATATTTTAATTTCATACTTGTTACATTTTATTTTTTAGACAGTCTGGATTGGAATTCGCTGATTAGGGGTTCAAACTTCTTGAGTATTCGTACAACCTCACGATAAGAGTTCTCATTGCTCATTCCTATCAAAGGAGCTTCCTCCGATGATATTTTTATTTGGAATACCAGTGCGTCATCGCTGATACCGCTCTGCTTTACGGTTACTCTTGTTCGAACGGCTTGCTTTGACTCACTGAAACGCTCATAGTCCCACGGTGTCTGAATAAAGCCAGAAGAAACATCTGTTGTCTGCATCTCATCGAAATAGTTAAGAAGAATCTGATGAATCAGCTTCCATGCTTTATCAGGATCTTTTTTACCATTTTTATCGACAGTGTAAAATTCCGGAGAGACCGTTACACTAAAGAACTTGTTTACAAGACCACTTGGAACAGATGCTTCATAGAACTTGTCTGGTCGCATAGTGAATGAGATTGCAGAGCGTTTGTCTGACCTGTAAAACTTGTTTTCCTGAGTAATATAACCCTCTTTCTCCAATTTTATAGCAATGAAATCACTTTTGTCCAAAGTTACCTCTACTACACCGTCACCCACATAGTTACCGTCAACAGAGATTTGGGCATCAGAAGGCACCACAGAAATTTTCAGTGTTTTCTTTTTGGCACACACATCACTTACACCTGCTAAAAGCAGAACTGTCATTAACAAAATGACCTTGCTTAATTGTTTCTTCATTTTGGTTTGTATTTAATACATTTAATTCTAAGTTTTTGCAAAGGTATACATTTTAATCCAAGCTACAAAACATTTTCCTCAAAAAGTTTCCATAAAATGTCTTTTTTGTGATTTTCGTGAATCATGGATCTACTCAGTTTCAGCCCAACATATACCTATACCCTCGTGAAAGCCTTTGTATATAAGGGCTTGAGACTGGGTATATGTTTGGGAACATGTACCAAACATCTACCTAACATCTACCTCAACATATACCTTATTATTATATGCAAACTTCATTCTTCACCCTCCTTTTCAATTAGTCTTTAATTACTTTCAATCAAGTATTCCTTCAATCACAGACCTTGCGAATTAACAGCTTCACTCCCAAATCACCATATTTCGAGGCAATGCAATCTTCTTCGCCCTGCCTCTTAGTCCGTCAACATAATAGCTTTTGGCCATATAGTCATCAAACTGTCCGACGAAGGCGGCTCTTATGCGTGCGCACTTCTCATTGATGGAGTTCAGCATGGGGTTTGTTACATCTTCAATGCTTTGTATTGCCCTATCAGTCAATCCCGATGGTTTTAGCTGATTGTATATAATTGTCAGCTCTTCCCGGTAATCTGGCAATTGTTTAAATGCAATGCCCTCCGGATGACGAAGGAATAACAGATAAACAGCCTTTACCAGTGGCTCCATCTTAATCTCCATATCGTTGTAGTCTGGCAGAATGATACGCCAGTCTTTTGTAATAACAAGTCGGCTAAGTCGATTGTCTGGATGTATCAGTTGTTCCAGGAGATATTCTGCGATTCCACGTTGGCGCAACTTAATTACCCTCTCTCTAATCTCTTCCATCAAGTCGTTTATATCCTCGCCATCCAGTTGTGAGTTGAATTGACTATCAGCAGGGCAGTCAGATAAATCTACGTCATCACCATATTCGTCATATGTCATACCTGTCAGTTTCAACTGACTATCTTCTGCTGCAATCTGTTTACTTATATTATGCAGCTGGTCTGCTATAGGCTCTCCACTTTTAGATGATAGGGGATAGAATCGGTTTATTGCCTTATCCTTTCCATCGGCACCTCTATGTATATTCTCAGTTCGGATAAAGCCATGTTTCAATTTCCCTTTATCTGCAGGGTTATCAAGATAGTGGAGAAGAAAATCATTGCCCACAAGAGCACTCTTTATTTCTGTTTCATTCAGATACGGAGCACGATACTTTAACACCCGTTCCTCCAGTAGACGTTTCATCAGTAAAGGCAGATATATAATATGGAATCCCATCATCTGTCCCCACCCCTCGAAAACCTCTGGCTTTGCTTCAAACAAATCGTTTAACTCTCTATCCTCTTCCGATGCCACATAAACCAGTTCTTTGGATCCGAGTTTGCCTTGTAGCTTAAATTCAAATTTGTTTGTTTCCGCATTAGGCTCATTGTCTTTTGGTGGAGTAGGATTAAACTTTATCTCCACATAATCCGGCCCTTTCTTCCATTCATAGATGAAAAGTGCTATCAAGCCTATGGCAACAATTACATCGATGATATTCCATACCATTCTCCCAAGAGCAATCTTGTAAAATGGCTGAAATAATAATGCCAATGTTCCGCATGTATATGTCAACCACTCCTTTCGCTCCTTGTAAAAACGAAAAGCCATTACTCCAAAAAATAGTGTAGACAAGAATCTCACCAACTGGAAATAACCATATGGCATTGGAGCCAGGCAGAGTAGCATCATCGCTGCAATTATAAGATAAACCTTTCTCATGTTCACCTCCAATCATCTAGATTTGCATATTCTTCAACTTTGTTTTCAATATCATCAGGAAGATTTGGGAAGAAATCTATGCCAGTTATTCTTTCTACTTCATCGATAGTATTAACAAATTGATCTTTCTTCTTTTTACCCTCATTGTTTTTAACAACAAACCCAATAGCTTTAGGTTTCCCTTGTAAACAGAGAATTACCTTAAAAAAAGCCTCTGGGACAATCACCTTGTTTATCCCAATTGTTTCATGCTCTTTATTCATAAGTATCGGACCACAAACAATATACACATCACCAAAACGATTTGCCCATCTTCTGCAATCTATTTCAATAACATTCCATAGCCCACTATTTAAACTAGCGTTTTGGGGACAAACATTAACTAGGCTGAACGACTCATACATCGCCGTTTCGCTCCATTTGTTGTCGCCTGCAGGGCACATGTGTCCACGAGACCAACCGCTGCCACGATAATCTTCAAGAGTCGCTCGTGGTATAGAAACACTTTCTTCTTCGTAGAAGTTGCTCATTCTTCTGACAAGCCCATCTGTGTGATCAGCTGTCAGATGCCAGGCTACCCAGTTTGGAATCCTGGTATCTTTATTATAAGAAACAATGTAGGATGACTTTTCTAGTATTTGCTCTGAAATAAGAGATAGAGGCGCAGGTTTACATATAATAAAGGCTGAATCTGATGAGTCCGTTATCATCAAAGTCTCACTTACTTGTGTATCAGGCTCTCCTATGATAGTTATGGAGTTTTCTTCAGGGAATTTGTTGTTTTCTGCAGAAGTTCTTCTATTCATACCGCTAGAATGACTGCACGCAGTCATTGTGGCTATAAGAATATTTATAATGCTAAACAGAACAACACCTCTTTGCATTACCCATCCTCCTTATTACATTTTGACTAGTTGAATTCTATTGTATTATGATTATAATCGATAGTCACTTTGCCAAATTTTGCCAATGCAGTCTGACCAAGAAGCAATGGGGCCTGGATATTGTCAACAATGGATGCTTGAACATTCTCTAAAGTGATATCACCAATTTGAACAGTGCGAAGTAAGACAATTGTTCCCACAGAAACCCCACCTGTAGCATCTTGAAACTGTTGTTGGCCTACAACATCTTCCTGAGTTATCTTTCCTTGCCTATACATTACCAGTGCTTCTGCTGATGAGAGGCTAATACTTGATGCACCTGTATCAAATATAAAGTCTAAGTTTAAGCCATTAACAGTTATAGGAACTAAATAAACTCCACCTTCTTTACGCATGTTGACTTTCGTATGTTTGCCTACTTTGCGTTCTCTTCTCTCACTGCTTTGGTCTTTTGATATCGTTGTCGAACGAGCACGATTGTTATCGTGGTCATGTCGGCCTGATTTGTGGGCACATGATGTAAGTGCAAATACCATGCCTGATATCAACAGAGCCATAAAGTATAATCTATTTTTCAGCATTTTCGATAATGTTTTTGGGAATTATATGAATAACAAATCTTTGGTTGTCTTTTTCCTTTTGACCTCTTTCTCGCATGAGCGTGCTATCAAGCTGTTTAAAACGTTCGGATTCTTCGCCTTCTGTATAGCCAAAATTATATCGTCCATCACCACTTCCTGCAATTTGGAATTCGCAATTAGAGCCAAAATCAATTTTACAAACATCTTTCCAAAATTTCATTAGAGTGAATGCTCTTTGAAAACTCCAATAATAATTTTGTGCAGTGAGTTTCGCAGAGTTACGTGATGCTTGACCTTCAATAATTAACAAGTATTGATTATTTTCATTTCTATCTAAGAATTCCTTAATCTCAGTGCCAGCGTGATGTAGACGCATTGTATCTGACTGAAGATCCTTTAATTCAAACTTTGTTTCTGGGAAATAACATTTAACATCTAAAACATATTTTTTATACTCAGGTTTGTATGCAAAATTTTTCGATCTCCCAAGTTCTTTTGTTGAAGCTTCAACTCTTCTAATTTCCTCTAACTGTTTTTCGGTTGTTTCCATCCTTTTATGGAGCAATACAATTACCAAAACAAAAAGTGTTAACATGATGAAAAACAAACTTGTCATCAAGTCAGAATAACTTGTCCAAAAGAAAGATTCCTTTTTGTTCGCCATGTGATTAATTATTATTGCCCATATTGTAATTATCGTTTATATGCCCAATCGTATCTTGGACTTCATCATATGTCGTGATTAAAGAATCTGTTTGACTTTCATATATTTGTTCATCACTCATTTTAGCACTTACATTATTTTGTGGCCAAATGTTATTAATTGTATTTGTAACACAAGCAAATGATATAACTGAAAGAAGAAATATTATTAGCCAATTCATCCATTTAGGAAATAATTGAGAATTTTGCGGCTGTGAAATCTTTCTAGATTCATTGACAACATTTGCCATTTGTTGAACAGACCTATCCATTGACATAACAAACGACTTATATAGTAAACTGTTTGATGTCGACAGACTATCTAATAATGCATTCAATTTCGATGGAATTTCAGATATTTCCGATAATTTCTCAGCTAGCATAGGCATCTGACTAATCTGTTGACTAAATTGAGCCTTCAAGTCATTATTAAAATTCTCAAAAGATTCTTTTTCGTCTTTTATGATTTGCTTAAAATCTTCAGCTTGTCTTACAAAAATACTATTTAATTCAGTAGCATTTGATTCTGATGATTCTCTTAAAGATCGTAAAGCTTCTCTTAATGCGACATCAGAATCTGCTGCATCTTTTGCAATTTCTGCTTTATGGCGTGAGAAATACTGCTGAATTTCCTCTAAAACATGTAATCGGTTTGATTCTTGCTCAAACTGAGTTGTGAATTTGTGGATGGCATCAGTATAGCCATGAATATCGTTAAGATACTCATTAAAAAGTTCTAGTTTGTCTGTGCATTCCTTTAATTCTTCAAGAACACGCACGTTAGCCTTGGCCATCTTCATCACATCCATGTCATGCACAGCTTTGATGATGTCGCCTTGTATTCGATAAGACTCATTCACTTCACGCAAAGCGCCCCGCAAAGAAGATGTGTTTTCAGCAAAAGTATTATTGAATTTGTTGAGGTTTTTAACTAAGCGGTTAAGAGCGTCTGAAGTATCAGAAGGTAACTCTGGCAGCAATCTTGCCTGTAGCCATGCAAGGAAAGTGTTCTTTCCTGATTCACCTTGTAGCTTATAACTTTTAAATAAGAGAGAGGCTGTTGTGGTGAGCAAAATACCCATGATACTTGCAAGCATAGCCCAAGCAACACCCGATAGAAGGTCATTTACTCCATTTGCAGCACTACCAAAGTTACCAGAGCCTGATGAGAGTAAATCCGTGATACTACCTGTTGTAATAAGCGAGCCTAGACCCACTATTACACCTGCCATAGTTCCAGCAAGACCACAATACAAAGGTGTCGGTGTTAGTGTATTGATGTCATTCTCTACTGAATCGCAGTGACGATCTACAGCATCTTTTAGAAGTGAGAAGTCAATTACTGACCCCGAGTTATTTTCTAGATACTTATTTATAGAGTCTTTGATTGATTCAAATACATGGTTGCCATTACCATAAATACCAGAGACGAATTTCGTTTCAGAATCATGTGCAATTCCCCAAGAACTTTCATCAGCAAAAATCTGTTTGTACTCCTGCATACGGAGCACATTCTTCACGAAAAAGAATATCTGTAGCGCAATGATAAACGCGACAATTACCTGTACTAATAGTGACATATCAATTCGTCAGTTTAATTTTAAGAGGTTTAATAACTTGCCAAGTGCTATCTTCGACCTTTTCACAAATACCTTTGTCAACTTCTTTGAAACCTGTTGCTTCTTCTATCGAACCCGTATATTCAACAACTTCTTGCCATCCGTTCCTAGATTTGATTTTATCTAATGAGATTATTGTAAACTCTCCTTTGGTTTCATTAATAAACTTAATTGAAAATACGCATGTTTCTTGACTTGAATCCAGAATCTTTGTAAAGTATTTGCCCGTATTAATATTTGCATAGCCAACTTTGGTTGTTCTGGTCTCGAAATCAAGAAGGGGCTTCGGAGTAGTCGAACTAGTTGACATTGGATTAGTATTTCCGCTATCTTCCACCCGTTTAACCCTTGTTTCTATTGGATTCGTATTTCCGCTATCTTCCATACGTCTAACCCTCATTTCCAAATCCATCAGCTTCCTGTCGGAATAACCATCATTATGATTTGATTTTGAAGATTGTTTCCCAATATCTCTGATATTATTTTCAGCCCGATTCATGCGATATTCTAAGTCTTTTAGCAAGTGTCTTGTCAGGTCTTCAACTTCCCATCTGCTAACCTTTTTATTAATCATTCTAATCGATATGATTAAGGCAACAATTGAAATTAACAATGACAATATAGCAATGCCAGCAAAAAAACGACTAGGGGATTTTAATTGTGTTATCTCAGACTGTAGCTGTTCAATCTCGTTCTTTGAAGCGTTCAATTCAGTCGTTAGCGTATCAATTTTTGATATGAGTCCTCGTTTAAGAGAATCTTGCTCGATTAGATACAATCTGACAGAGTCCGGGAACACCTCTATTGTCTTAACTTCCTTATTTTCCTTTTTTTCTGACTCATCAATCCAATCACATGAAATACATATCATCGGAAGTAAGAAGAATATATATATGAAAAGATTCTTTCTCATGTTATTTCGCATTTTGTTTGTAATATTCATTTATTTTCTCTGACAATGCTTGAAGGACGCCTTTTATTGGATAGAAAGTGAGGGCATCTTCTATCTGGTTGTCCTTGTTGCCCGATTCCTTTATGGAGAGTTCTATTCCTTTTTCAAGGTATGTATCCAAATCATTTTTACATTCATCTTGAGCAATCTTCATTGAAATATTATCTACGCCGAAGTTGTTATCAAGATTAAAAGCCGTAGGAATGTCGGTGAGCACAAACTTAAAGAAATCTTTCACAGCACTTATTATTTCATTTTTTTGCACATCGGAAATAGAGTCATAAGTATCAGTCGCCTCAACCAACTTTCCAGAAGAGTCCCTTAATATAAGGGTCTCGGGGGCTTCTTCATATGCCTCTGTCGCTATCAATCCGCCTTTGCAAGTTGACTCTTTTGGATTAGAACCCTGTTCTAATCCCAATATGTCTAAAGCTGATGTATAATCACGACCCAACACTTTCTCAAAAACAACCTTTGTGTATTGTGCTAATATTTTGGAGTCTGTAGTAATAATACTGATAATCTTACTTCCATTCCCACTAAAAGCAATATGGCGTGGAACTTTAAGATTTTTTGTTTTCACGATCTTTGCGATATGATAAATAATCGCAGTGTAGAAGATGATAAATACAATCTTAAATTTCGTGTCGTTTTGCAGAATTTTATTGAAGTCTATGTTGTTCCTTGACAAATCTTTTGTTGCGGAATTGTCTTTTAGCGAGAATAAGAATGACGCCATATTTGAAGGCTGACCAACATTGCTGTTGAAAATGTTGACAAGTTCATTGAGTTCAGGTTTAGATACCAGAAGGTTATATATGTCATTTTTAAACCAGTCAACAATACCATTATTCGGATTAATATCTGAGAAAGAATCTTCAAACAGGGAATTTGCTGCAAATTTAAATGAAGTGATATATTCTACTTTGCCGTTTGATGAGAATGCAATATCTGTGGTTCCACCACCAATGTCGACATTGACAAGGTTCGTCGCTGTAGCATATCTACGGAAATAGAACTGTATAGGCGCCACAGATTCTGATAGATTTCTAGTGGAACCTTCACTGTTAAACAACTCCTTGTAAGAATCATTCCATGCCATACGCAATTGAGAAAGGCGACGCGGAGACATACTATTCGGATAGAACCATGTTATTTTTGTTCGAGCAAGGCTACCATTGTTAGCAATCACCTTGTTACGAATAATCATCATGATGTTACGGATGTATGCTTGCATCGCTGACTGAGCATTTGGCTTGCTGCTCCATTTAATATTAACTAATGGTTTGGCATTATATGCGATACCCAGCTTTTTATTGTATGTAATATCGAAGTTTAGCAATCCGAAAGTCCTAAGTTTTTCCGTCCAATCCGTTGATTTTGCGTAAGAAAGTGCTGTTCTTGTTGGAAATGAAAAATCAGAGTCACCGCCTACCATTGCTGGAAGATAGTCGCGGACAAGCAAATCATTCTCGTCTATCAAGTCTAGAGGGATTAACTTTCCTTGAATCTCTCTATATGACTGAACAAAGAATGTACTGAAAATAGATTCTGATTCTTTGTAGTTTAAAGGATCGGAATTGTTGCTGTCTACCTTCTTAAATTCAATGTGTGTATTGGATGTTCCCAAGTCTACAGCGAACTCATAGACTTCCAAATTTTGATGAATAAGGAAATTCGGAATTATGATATTGCTAACACCATTCTTATTCGAAACTCTTATAAAGTCAAAATTGTTATTCTGGATGGTGTAAGTTTCCGCCTTGAAATCAAAGAGACCTCTCTCTCTGTTTCTGCAATCTACTGGTATGTCACGTATGATTTCGCCTTCGTGGTAAAAATCAAATCTAAACTGATTGGAGAAAGTGCTAATACATGAAACGGTATATATAGCATCCTCCTCGTTCTGGAACTTCATGCTAGGCATAACCAGACCGGTAAAATCGAATGAAGTCATGCCACCAGAATTCTGAGTTTCAGACACATCAGCTTGGTGCTGTGAATAATAGATACGCTGATATTCTATGTAGCTGATAATGCCGTTACCAATAATTGGGATACGAATAACTACGTTCACAGAGCCTCCGGCTATTGATTCCATTTCAAAAGCGAGTTTTCCATCTGGCATTGTGGAATTCAATGTCTCTATAGAGAAATACTGGAAATACAGTGGTTTGATAGGAAGTAGGAATGAGGTCATTGGTTCTACATCATTCAAGTTTCCATTGAAGAAGTACTTTTTATTTAGGGTATGAGGTACCTTCACTATCGTGTCTTCAAGAAAATCGCTTATTGTAAGATATGCGTAAACGGATCCGTCATAAGGTAAAGTTCTTCTCTCAATGTCCGCTATTATCGGCTTATATGGAGCTTTGTTTGTGTTTCCCCAAGTACCATTAGCATATTGAAGATTTGAATATTTGTTGCCAGATTCTACAGGCAGTACAAGAGGTTTGATTCCTGCCACATTCCTCTCTGGGCGTATTGTAAACTCATTTTCTATTTCAACTTGGCCTTTTTTCTTAAATAATACAGTCCCAAGCACTTCTACCTGGTTGCTCTGCTGATGTGTCTGTACGTCAATTAAATCAAAGTCCTTCGCAGATGCCGACGTAATAGAATTTAATTTGTTTTTAATCTGCTGGTCAGAGATGGCCTTAAATGTTAGATTAAGGTAGGATTCTATTTCTGGGAAGAGGTTGGAGAAAGTAGGAATCGTTTTACGCAATGTCCACCATGCTTTTATATATTCAAAATCGCGATTATAAAGCGCAGCATAATCGACATCAAAAGGTCGATCGTTATTTGAAAAGAATATGTCTTGAATGTAATCAAGATTATTTGCACCACTAAAAAATAGTGTAGCGGGAGAAGTGGCACCAATAATATTCAATTCATCGGGACCATTAGTATAATTGAGAAGGTATATATTTTTTAATTGATCAAAATTATAAGTCTTAGCATCTGATTGTAAATACTTATCTAATGCATCTGCAACATAGAAATGACTTACATTGTTATCATCTTTAAGTGCAGGAATCATTAATGAAGGATCCCAAGTTATAATCTCAATTTTGTTTTTAAACTTGTCTATATTGAAAAATATCTCTCCGACATCTAAGGAGTCAGATACCATTTTGTGATAAATGGTATTACCATCCAACTCTTTAATATCTTTAGTTGCTCTACGACAAACCTCCCTAAATGCCGTTTTTACTAAATCTATTCGGGCAAAAGGAGACGGGATAGATGTTATTTCGTTTTTTGCACTGGCACCATCAGGATCCTCAATAGTATCTCGTGCATTTGAATTGTAAGGGAATGCAGGGCTTTCATTCCAACCTTGATAGGTAGTGGTACCTTCTTTATATAATCTAAATACTTTTGACATATTGGTTACGAATTAAATTTCTCATTAAACAATCTTGACATCGCAATATAAAACATTTCAAGGAATTTGTCATTATCTTCGTTGCTTTGGCATTTCTTAACTGCAGAATTTAGCCTACCTGTAACCAAATCATAATCAGACATTAGACTAACGATTTTCTTAGGCTTACAACCTGTTACAATTTCAAAAGGTTTGTCTTTTGAATTGAGATTAAACAAGTCCAAAGAACGCTTGTTCCTTTTCATTTCATCTAACCATTCAATGAACAAGGTTGCCATTGATTGTAATTCAGACATGAAAGAGGAATTATATAAGCCATTGAAATTGTCATTATTGGCGTTGAAATCCTTTGAAGAGTAATAACTCATCTTGTAAGTTAAGCAGTTTGCCATCATCATAAATTCTGTGAGGGGAGCAAAGAGCATCTTTTTCTGTTTGTCATAGAAAGAGTCGAATGTAATGGCTCCACCTGTAACATCTTTTAGACCAAGTTCTTTGTTAGCTGTGTTCTGGTGAGTTTTGTTGCTAAAATCTACTATGGCAGTTGCAGCAAGGAACTCAATAAGGTGTGCGTCATTTTGTTGAGCAGAGCCACCTTCATGGTTCTCGTAAGTATTGGTCATGTTGTCTGCCAAGAAATAGAGAGCATCAATAGAACCGTTTTTGCTAATATTATTCTCGTAGTAAGCCAAAGCTGATTTTGTTTTGGAGATAAATGTCGAGGAGTCTATTTCGCTCTCGTCATCATTCTTTAGTTTAAAGTAAGGTAAAATGGTAATCGCTCCGATTTCTGCTTTGTTTATCAAATCATTATTGGGGAACGATGTACCCGTTCTAAGCGTCTTTAACAGCAGAGGGAATCCACTTGCACCGGTTCCACCAAATATAGAGCTAATGATAAAAATCTTATCGCCTGATTCAAAATTGTTGGCAAAATCCTGAAAGTCGTTAGAGTCAACAATTTGGTTAAGCACAATACTACCGATATTTGGATTCCCTTTAAAACCAACATCCATAGATGAAGCCAAATTCTTTTCTGAAAATAACATTCTCATCATCGCTTGCGAAGATTTCTCCATAGATGGCAAGTCGATAAATTGTTGAAAGGTCTTGTCATCAGTGTCGTTAATGCGCAATGTGTAATTGACTAGGATTTGAGAAAGTTCCTTTCTAAAGAACTGAGATTCATTCTTTTTTGTGAAAGTCAATTCTGAGCGTACGGCTCTGTAGTTGTTCATTAGAGCGACTGTTCGCGTCAAATCAGCATTGGATGCATCTGGGTCAATAATAATTGGCACAATTTCATCTGATCCAATGGCTACGCCAGAAGCCATCATCATTGTAAATGAACGGAGGACGCGAGCGCCTGTTCCCCCTATACCGAATATATATAATTTAGCCATAATTGAGAATGTTTAAAGTTAGAATGGAGCACGAGAGCAGTTTGTACTCCACCATTTAATGAAATAAGAAAAAATCAAGAAAGCAAGAATAGCATCTATCATATTGGTAACACCAAAAGCGATAATGTCTGATTCATAAATATGCAATTCTTCCATTTTACCAGTGGTAGCGCTCTTTGCAACCATTAGCCCACCATAATAGTCCTTCAGAACCCACTGCCAGCCTACTACAAAGTTAATCGCTGCATTCACACTCGCAAAAATGAGCCAACCCCACCAGTTGTTCAGTCTGGGATGATTAACTACATAGTAGTAGATTACCACCATAAAGAATGAAATACATAGCATCGATAATCCAATGCCAATGTACATGTTACTGTCTTGCTCTGGAGATGACTGTCCCCAAAGATAATCAGCTAATTCAAGTCCAAAAAAGTCCTCAAGCCAACAATAAATGCTTCCGAAAAATTCTCCCATATTATAATCGTTTTTTTATTTGTTTTTCAAACTGAATGATATTGTTCCATAGTTTGTATGGCCTTTGTATGCTTCTGCTACGCCTTTAACCAACGAAAGGATTCCTGTCGTTTTGTCAATGTTGTTGTCTATGTCTGTGCCCGTGGAATCATTGGCTGCTTCAACCCATGAATCCAAATAGGGGTAAGAAAAAGATATATTCTCCTCTTTTTTCATTGTCTCAGGATTTGTGACCTCAAATTCTATGACATGAGAGTATGAACTTTTGGGCGCGTCTATCTCTTGAACAGATAAGATTGTCATTTGAGAGGGATTTGATACCTTATAGTTTCCGAGATTTTTGATTACTAAGCCATTTTGCAAGGATGCAGACATGTCCGTTACAAGTTCAACTTTAATTTTCTTTGTATGATTGACTTTGAAAGTAGACTTCTCAAAGGTAAACGGGATAGGCTGTGAGGATGCGTATGCACTATAATTCTTGATGCCCCCAATAATATCATCAACTTTTACGGATTTGTTGAGTTTTGCTAGAATCCGCTGATCACCAATTAACCATATGTAGTAAGGGCGTTTTATGTCTGACAATTTCTTGCTATTCCTACCACAAAACCAAAATCCGTCAAATTTTGATTCCAACTGAATAATTTCAACTCCCAAATAAGGGTTCTGTGATAAAGCATTGTTGAATACATTTTTAATGTGAACTTGGCAGTTCCCAAAATAGTCTGTTGCACTTTGTGGAATGTCTAAAATACAATCTGAAATCAAGACAGAAACGGTCTTGCTATCGTGAGCCTCCATAATCATTGAGAAAATGTTTCTCAGGTCTGTATTGCTACGATTACCTCCGGCTTTTGCAAAGGATTGTGGTGTCAAGTCTTTTATATATGCTTCAAGTATGCCACTCCGATATGGTATTCTTGTGGAGTTAATATAGAAAAGAGAATCTAAGGTTGAATATTTTTTCAAGTCACTTATATAATCAAACACAGCATCCTTCAAATCTGAACCTGAACACATATAAGCATCCATACTTCCAGAGTTCTCGAGATATACCTTTAATATAATAGAGTCAGGGGCTTCTTTATTAGGAGCTACCGGAATCCATTCTAATTCTATTTTACCTTTGGGTCCAATACAATTGAATAGAATAAAAACGATAAGCAATGAGCCTAACACAGTAGGAATAATTATTTTCTTGTTCATAATGACTATGCCGATAATAATCGACTGCTTATTGTCCTCCCAAGTTTCAGCTATATAGTTTTAGTTATATGAAAAGACGTGGGAGTCACTACTTCTCGCTTATCCCAGGTCCCAGGCTCTCGCACTGCCTCTCTCTTAGGACAAGCAACTCGAGTTAGCCCACGCCAAAGTATATTGTAATAGTGTACAATACACCCTACGCAGACGTTTCGGTTGCGTTCCTTCGAAGAGAGTTCAAATTTGCGAGATTTGGAACCTCGAAGATAACGTTCGTAAACGTCCTTTTACCAATAAGTTACGACCCTCTCGCCCTTTTGAGGCTAACTGAGTCAACTGCAAAATTATAAAGAATTTCCGAACAATCCAAATATTTTAGAAAGAAATTGCTTAAAAATATATTTCACAAGCCTTGTGAAAGCACACAGCGACACATTTTGGACTTCACCCAACAAAAAATCATTCAAAATTTGCATCTTTCAATATAATTGATTATCTTTGCAACGTCTTAATGACATATATGTTGAACTTAAAAAAATCTTATTATGGTAAAACAACAACAGCAAAAAACTGAAAATCGTGTTAAATTTCCAAGAAAGCTTGGTAGTGTCGAACTTTATAACTACCTTTGCAGATGAGTACGAGACGCGAACGAACTAAAAGTTCAAGCGTTCCATCAGGAACTTCAGGAAACAAGCCAGTCATGATTAACACTTGGCTGGAAAACTTAGGAAAATATCTTCTTGATATATCCAAGTATGTTATAACAGGTGTAGTAATAGCTTCTCTATTCAAGGATGTAGAAGACAAATCTGCAATCTACTTGATAGGAACTAGTATTGCGGTAGCCACTTTAATTGTAGGATTAGTATTAACGAATAAGAAAAAGAAAAGGGAGGATTAATATATGGGAATGTATATTGTGTTTTTGGTTTACGGAGTTCCGTGCATACTGTTCTTGCTATTCTGTCTTACACCAAGAGGCAAGCAATGGCTACAACAGCACAACATACTGTAACAATTAATTCGGTAATGTCACACCGTGCCAGGTTCTCTGTGATGTGAGAAAAGGATGAAGAACGGCTAACTAAACTCAATATAGCCAACATGTACCTATCCCCTCGTGAAAGCCTTTGTATATAGGGGTTTGAGGTTGGGTATGTGTTTAGAAACATGTACCGATCATATACCTAACATGTACCTCATCATATACCTCATCATATACCTTATTTTATATATGCTCATTAGGCGCAAATCGCCCAAACGTGTCTTTTTTATGTGTTCAGAGGAAGTGCCTCAGTACAATCCTGCTCAGGAGTTCATCAATGGCTTGCCTAAATGGGACGGTAAGAACCATGTGGCTTCTTTGTTCAGCCGACTGCCCGGTCTCAGCACAGAACAGCATGGATTTCTGGCTGTATGGATACGTTCCGTAGTGGCTCATTGGCTGCAGATGGATGCGCTTCATGGAAATGAGTGCGTACCAACGCTCATCGGAAATCAGGGATGTGGTAAGACCACTTTGGCAATACCAGACGGCCAAATGGTTGACAATGAGGGTGAAATCGATTATGGCCAGCTTTATGCTCAGGTGCTTTATGAACTTAGAGACCAAAACGCCCCTTACTGGTTTAACAATCTTGAAGTGCAGCGGATCCAGCAGCTGAACCAGAACTTCATGGAAGAGAAGGACATCGCTGAAATCCTGAATGCATGTATCCGTAAGCCTGAGGATGGTGAGGTGGTGCAGTCGATGGACTGTAAGCAACTGCTTGAGATAATACAGAAGGAGTATCCTCTGGTGGCAAACACCCGAAGCACGAAGATACATATCGGTCTGGCGATGAAGGAGGCTGGATATGAACTGACCAAACGGGGCAACAGACCTTATTACAAGGTTGTTCTTCTGAAGGCTGCCTAAAGGTATATGATGAGGTATATGTTAGGTACATGATAGGTACATGTTTCCAAACATATACCTCGCCTTGAAACCCTTATGTATAAAGGCTTTTACACAGAATAAGGTATATGTTTATGTAAAATCTAAAATAATTATCAAAATGGAAGATAAGAAAATATTTAAATCTGATGATATACCATACAGATATCCCATGTGTAACAGGAATGACTGTGGCTTGTGCAAGCATTGTCTGCGATATAGGGCATATGATGAGGTGGGAAAGAGTGAGAAATTTATTTGTATTGTTAATCCTTTGCTTATTGAACCGGTAAATTGCGAGTATTTCAGGACTGACGAGCCGGCAACTTATGCATTGGGATTTACGAAGATGCAAGAGGAGATGTTGCCTCGGCAGTATAATGAATTCTCTGCTCGTCTGAGAGGTCGCTTCGGGCGTACGGGATTTTTTGACCGTCGTCGGGGAGACCGGCTCTGTTCACCTGCAGAGATTGAAACTATAAAATCAGTGCTAAAGGATTTAGGACTGCCTGAGCTCGAATTCGACAGCTATCTGAAGAAGATAAACTGGTGTGACTAATCTCTCATACCATACTGCTCTCAGTACATAGCCAACGCACTCCAGTTCGTCCATAGGCGAACTGGAGTGCGTTGGTATATGCACTTACGAGATAAATTTCCTTGCGTTTACTTTATTTCTTCAGTTTCTCCAGCCGCTTGTATTCTTTCTTGGTGAGGCGCATGAAAGATCCATGCTGTGGAGCCTTTACACCCTCGATGTTGCGGGGGGAGTGAAAATTGCGCATGTTCTCGTCTGCCAGACAGAGCCGATAGTTCTTGGGCTTCGACGAATATTCGATATATGCAATCACCCAGGTCTTCTGGCCAGGCAGCTGGAATGCACTTACACCCTCGCATTTCTTGTTGCCTTCGAAATCCACATAGTCATCTTCCACAGGCTCGCTCCAGGGTCCAGTCAGCTTTGGTGCAGTAGCGGTAAAGAGTCCGGGTTTGCCTCCCTCTTTCTTTATCATCATGTGCCACATGCCGTCGGCCTCTACCCAGTTGATGTCGGCATCGATAGTGGCATAGCCCCAGTCAAAGAGCAGTCGGGGCTGTGTCAATGTGGTAAACGATTCGTCGGCATAGGAATAATACATACGGTCATATTTCTCCTCACCGCGATTCCACATTGAGTAATACACCATATATCCGCCCTTCTTTCCGTTGGGCCATACATAGTCTTCGTCCCACATTATCTGTGGAGCCCATACCCGGTTGATTGTTGCCCAGTTCTTATACACACTCTCTGCCGCAGGGTCAGAGAAGATACTCGTACCCTTGCGGTAGTCGAAAGTCACTGATTTCCAGTTGATAAGGTCGTCGCTGGTAAGCAGGTCGATGCCGTAGTTGTCCCATGTCTCAACCTTTCCTAAACGCTCTCTCGCTCCCACGTTCATATCTGTGCATACCATCAGGTATCCCTTGCCGTCATGTTTGCGGCAGATAAATGCATCGCGTGTGGCTCCCTCGATACGTGCATGTTCGGCGTCGCTGAAGATAGAGTCGCCATCGAGCAGATCGTGATAGTGGAACCCGTCGCGGCTCAATGCATAGGCCGTCCACGCGCGCCCGCGTTCATTCATATGACAATATAGGAATCCATAGTCGCCTTTCTGCAGGTTTCCTTTCTGGGCTAAGGTATCCTGTGGAACCGACGTCATCAGTCCCATCAGGATAAATAGTAGTTGTAAATGCTTCATAATAGTCAGAAGTTTGTTCGTATTTTTAATTCCGTTGCAGCATTTATATAATCTTCACTTACAGCACTTTAAGCATTTAAACGGTACAAGTAAGAAAATGCAATTACTCATCCGCCATGCATAGGTGTATTTCCAGTCTCTCAAAAGTCTGCGAAAGTGTCCACTTGACCTCTCGTTTGCAAAGGTAGTCAAATTCCTGCAAACGAGAGGTATCTTCTCATATAAAAATCATTAAATTGGCAAATCATTATCCGTTTAACGCTAAAACTGCCTTTTTGCATGTGATTTAGCGCAAGAATCTCAATAAATGCGAACTTGAAGGTAAATTTATAGCAAATAGGTTGGGTTGTACATTTCAACTATTTCGACTGGAATTTGTTTGTTTTATCATCGAAACATTTAAATTCGGTTAAATGTAGCGCGTTTTAAATGCTTTTTGTTTTATAATTCAGATGATTTTATTATATTTGCCGTGAATTTTTAACGGAATCAATATGTTATTAAGATTAATTGCAGAAAATCTCACCTCATTTAAGGAGGCTGTAGAGTTTAATACGTTCCCGTCGAGTAAGAGTCATAGCCACGAGAATCACAAGATTACTTGTGGTCATGCGACAGCATTGCGAATGAGTGCGATATATGGTGCGAATGGGGCGGGTAAAAGTAATCTTCTTCAGGCACTGAACCTTTTACAGACGTTGGTTAAGACAGAAACCTTAAGAAAGATAGATTTCTATGACGATCCTACTTTTAAGTTGGATTCACAATGTTCTGGTAAGCCATCAGGACTGGCAGTGGAATTTTATTATAATAATAATGTATTCTATTATCATGTAGAATTTACTCTGGAAGAAATAGTATTGGAGGAGTTGCTGTTGAGCAAAAAGAGTAAGGATATTCCCCTTTTTACGCGTAAGAGGAATGACATTTCAATTGATTCGAATTATATTGGTAAAGGCATTTCTGAACAATTTCAAGATGCCCTTAAAAGACTGGTTCGTCCAGATATGCTTCTGCTTTCTTTCTTGGGTAAATATTACTCAAGTGAAAGTCCATTGGTGGTTGATGCTTATCAATGGTTTATTAAGAATTTACAACTTGTGCTTCCTGACACCTTCCATGGTTTTGTTCCTCATATGATAGACACCGACTCGGATTTCTCAGAGCTGGTCAACAGAACGTTACCAGAATTAAAGACTGGTATAGATAAGTTAATAGTGAAAAAAGAACTAATTGCTGAAGAAGATGTGAAGAATGGAAAATTGATGCAATTGGTCAAGCAGGCAAAAGAGCATCCAGGGGAACCTCAGACAACGCGTAATCGATTTACGGATGATGTCGTCAATGTGATTTTTGAGAATGGGAATGTATATTTAAAAACTCTGGTTGCTGTTCATAGAAATCTCGATGGCTCAGAAGTGGAGATGTCGTTACATGATGAGTCTGATGGTACTCGTCGTTTAATAGAATATATGCCTCTGCTTTATGCTATCATCCAAAAAGATATGGTTTATGTGGTGGATGAGATTGAGCGCAGCATCCATCCAATCATGATTAAGGACATTGTGCGGAAACTGTCAGAGAGTACGACGGCTAAAGGTCAACTTATCTTTACGACTCATGAATCAGGATTGCTTGATCAGAACATCTTCCGTCCTGATGAGATCTGGTTTGCCCAGAAAGACGCTGAGCAGGCTACGCAACTCTATCCATTGAGTGACTTCAATATTCACAAGACTGCCAACATCGAAAACGGCTATCTCAATGGTCGCTATGGTGGTATTCCTTTCTTGTCGAACCTCAAAGATTTGCATTGGTAATATGATACAAAGAAGAAGAGACTACGATAAGCGGGAACCGTCAAGGGATGCACATAAGATTTACATAGTCTGTGAAGGAAAAGGCACCGAGCCCAATTACTTCGCATTCTTTGAAGGATTATCTTCTAATCTTCAGGTTATCACGATTCCGCCAACAGATGGTACAGACCCACTAAAACTGATGGAACGTGCAAAACAAGTACTAATAGGGGATGACAGGGAATTTACCGTTGAATACGAACACGGTGATACTGTGTGGTTTGTTGTTGACACAGACACATGGGAAGAAGAAGGAAAGATTGCGCCTTTACGGCAGTTCTGTAGTCAGAAGAATACCGCAATTCCTCAGGAGTACGATGAAATCAAAGCCTATAGTGCATGGAATGTGGCTCAGAGCAATCCTAGTTTTGAGATATGGCTCTACTACCATTTCTATGAGAACAAACCCGTTTCAGATGAAGTTGCCAAACATGCTTCGTTCAAGGAGTATGTAAACAACACTATTTCTGGAGGATTCAATTTCGAGAAAGACCCTGTTAGACTTGAAACTGCCATAGAGCATGCTGAAAGGAATTTTCAACTTGATAAAGACTCAAAATTGTTGGAATATTCCTCGGAAGTCTATATACTTGGCAAGGAGATTGATGGCTTTGTAAAGTCAGATATAAAGAAATTGGGAAACAAATTGAGATAATAATAACATTTTCGTAATTTTACAGCTAAATTTAAAAATAGAAATATGGAAAATCTTATTAATATTATTACAGAGTTCTGGAATAAACTGACTGTATCAGAACTAATTTCATACACGATTGCTTTGGGTAGTTTGATAATAACATTTGTGGCTTATATGCGCTCAAGACGCACACAGAAGCCAAAATATTTTATTAGTTCTGCTTCTCTCAGAAATGAAGAGTTTAAAGATACGACAATAAATGGTAATCGTTGGTAATTGCAAATTACTTGCCGATGCAAAATTAACTATTTTTTTTGATTATCCAAATCTTTTCTTTCAAAAATGCTTGTTCGTGAAATAGGATAGGGTATCTATGGGTTATTCAAGACGTTTCTTTGAGTCAAAGGAATATCTCCTTTCTGTTGTTCAGACGTAGTCTTATATATGTAAGGCTACGTCTGAACAACTTGTAGATGACGTCTGAATAGGTCAAAGAATACGTTTGAATGAAATTTTTATTTTATAGCATTTGCTACAATTCTACCACTGTTGTTATGTAATTGGCTCATTACTAATTACTTGTGTGATGGTAGTAATATGGCGGTGTGGTAGCAAATGGCCATATTATGCTTTCTTTCGCTTCACGAGGTATATGGAATTGCTGCTTGTCACGCGTTTTTTTAGTTCGGGAATGTTGGAAAGTCTGCGTCCGAAGGCTGCAACATTGGTTGGTTTCAGCAGGCTGACGCCAACTTTCTCTTTCAGGAACTCGAAAATAGCCGATGCACTCATCCATTCTCCCTCGGATTCATCTGCGGCAGGCTCAAAATAGTCTGAGAAAAACTGTTCGCCAGCTGTTTTCATGCTGAAATTGCGGTTCCATTCCATTATCTGCTGTGTCTCTGCAGGACCGAAATAGTATGGCTCATGATCATGCAGGGCTCGCATGGCCTGCGCGTATAACTGTTCGTAGTTAGGAGGTGTGCTGACATCGATAGGTCCTGTGAGTTCCACACTGAGAAATCGGCGGCTTCCTGTGGGGTCTGCCAAAACATCTGTCTGATTTGTGGCAGCAATAAATGATGCCCGACGCGGGAAATCTTCCACATGACGTCCGTAGGGTCGTTTTATCTTTACCGATGAAAGGGTGATGATATTCTTCAGGAATCCCTGCTGTGTGCGTGGCGAAATCTGGTTAAACTCGTCGAGATTTATGAGCAGCATTTGTGCCATCTGCTGGAGTACCTGTTTCTTGTCATCCAACTGCAGGTTACCGGTATATCCGAAACTCAGTTCCGGCGGCAGGAGCGACTCGCAGAAGGTGGTCTTGTTCCATCCCTGAATGGAGATGAGTAGTGGTACAGCCTGATTACCGTATTTTGCAAGGTTCGACACCTGCCACTGCCGCACCATGCCTAGGAACCACGTATAGAACCAGTCTTCCCAATGTGGATTGTTAGTCGGTACAGTCCTTGCGAGCTTGCGTATATGATCTTTTCCGTCCCACTTGTAGTACTGCGCCCAGAGGTAGTCGGCTATGGGGTCGTGAGGCCGTATCATGTTTGACTGCACATAGCGTCTAACATCGTTGTCGCGGGCATCGATGCCACTAAGGCGCACCTTCATCGTCATCCCCTTAAGTGTACGGTCATCCAGAGGCATCCAGTCCATGTGAGGATAGTTGTTGTCCTTGTATTCCGTGTAGCCCATGATGGTGTTGTAGCGGAGCTTATAGTGTGAGTTCAGGAAATCCATAAGCCGCTGAGTGCCACGACTTACCTCCTGGGCATTCTCATCTTCAGAATCATTAGAATCATTCTGATTGGTAGCAAGGTTTGTGCTGTAATTAAGGTCGTTATTCTGTCCCCATGCCTCCGGTTTTTCGCTTACGGGCAGTGCCACCGCCTTGGGATTGAAATAGGGCTGCTCATCCAATGGCATCCGGAAACAACTACGCACAGAAGCAGTCTCATTACGGATAGTTCTTGGCATTATTCCCTGGTATATGTGCTCTGCCAGACGATGACCCTCGCGGCATAGCACATCGGCCTCTTCCTCTGTCGGACAATAAGGCTGGGTTATTTCCGAATAAGTGCCGCTTAATTTTGAATAAGTGCCGTTTAATTTTGAATAAGTGCCGTTTATTCTTTCTATCTTTACTAGTATTATCACTTCATGTCCGGAAGGTCCGACAAAAGCTGCTAATGTATAATGAAGTATCTGTGCTGCACGTTTTACAACTTCAATTTCAGCTTTGTTCTCCAAACCGTCGACGATAATGGCTACCACACCATTGAAGGTCTTCATCCGGAGGTTGTCGTTGTCGTCCTTTTCAAACACTGCCGAAGGATAGATGAGATGCGAGGGGTACTGGCGGTCATAGCCGTCAATATAGTCACCTCTGCTGAGCTGATTGCGTCTACGGGCAACGGCTCCGTCTTTGGTGTCGGTCTTGATACGTTCAATGAATTTCTCAATAGTCTTTGTCGAGAGCTTCAATGCATTTTTCTTGTTTCTTAGTACGAATGTCAGTTTCATGCTTTATGTTTTTTTGTTATTCAATTATGTTGCAAAGATACTAAAAAATTAAAGGAAATCCAAATCTTTAGCTGTTTTTCTTATGAAAAATGACTGATTTTGGTACTTTTTTAAATTTTACTACCATACTACCATTTTTCTACCATATAAAATCTCCTTTATTTAAAAGGACTTTATGAGTTTTATGGTAGTATTGTAGTAATTTTACTAAATTTTATTATTATTTATTGCTTTTATCATTCATTAGACACTCCTTTCCTAATATTTTTGAGGAATTACTTGCAAAGCTCAGAAAAAGTATTTATCTTTGCAGCGATGTACGAGAAAGAAATAGAGGAATACGAGAGCATCCGCCTGGAATATCAGCAGAAGGTAGCTGACAAGATGGGTAAGAAGCAGTGGATGGAATACAATGAGATTCTTTTCTCTGCGCATTCTTGTGCCATCGAGGGCAATTCTTTCACTGTGGATGATACGAGGATTCTTCGCGAACAGGGAATGGCGATGATACCTGTGGGGCGCTCGTTGTTGGAATGTACCGAGATGGCAGACCATTTTCGGGCTTTCGACTTTATGGTGAGCCATTTGGACAATGCCTTTGATGAGTCGTTTCTGAAAGAGATAAACCGACTGGTAACAGAGCATACCTTGGCTTATCGTGCTCCGGGTTCCATCGCTGGAGAGTATACCACAGAGGATATGGCAGCCGGTGATACTGTGTTTGGCGATCATGAGGAATTGATAGCCCGTGTTCCGAAGCTGATGGAATCGACGCAGCGCGCTATTGATGACGGACAGCATCCAATGATAGTAGCCGCTAAATGGCATGGCTATTACGAATATCTCCATCCCTTTCGTGATGGAAATGGCAGAACGGGCCGATTACTCTCCAACTTTATTCTTCTTCGTGCCGGGCATCCTCTGCTGATTATCAGGCTCGAAGACCGCTCTGAATATATCTCGGCATTAAAGCAGATAAGGGCGGAGGGCACAGACGAGCATCTGGTAGATTTCTTCTTCAAGGTGGCCATAAATCGTATGAAGAGCGAGCTCGCCCAGAAACGAAAGAATACTTTACCAATAATGTTTTTCTGAACAACTTTTGTAAACTTGTATTATTGCTCTTGGTTCTTGCGATAATATCCCTGCTCGTGGTCGGAGAAGCGGAGTAGGAGAGTGTCGCGGCGGAGAAGGGCGATGACGGCAGTGTCGGTGCTGATGACATGCTGGGTGCCGAGAGAATCGCGCTTGGTCTCACTGAGAAGGATGCGGCCATTGTAGAGATTCCATTGGCGATAACGCTTAAGCTCAGGATATTCCACAGGACCATTATCGCGCGTGTCCGTGCTAAGTCGAAGTCCTATGGGTTGTGCCTGATGTTCGCTGAGCAGTTCAAAACCGTACTCGCGTGGCTGGAACCACTTCTCGCGAAGAGAGTCGGGTAGGGTCTTCATCATTCGTGAACTGTCGACAGGCATACCAGCCATATGACGCAGACGAGGCTGGACCATATAACACCACTGACCCTTGAGTCGTTCGATGTTGATAACCATCTCGGCAACCGTCTTATTGCTGTCGTTGAGAATCACTGCCACCTCATCGCCTATATCGGGGCGTCCGAAGACACGACGGTTCATTCGGGCATTGAGGATGTCGATGGTGTCGGGGTCGCCTCCTGAAAAGGGAAGATATACGAGAATGGAGTCGGTACTGCCGTCACAGGCGAGACCATAGACGGAGGAATCGCCAGGCAGACGCTGCTCTTCATTGTATGATGAGGATTCCTGTACGGGCTGCTGGGGTGATGAGGTGCAAGAGGCAATCATCAGCAGTGCTATTATTGACGAAAAAATTGTCTGTTTCATACGAATAAATCTTATTTTGGGGCAAAGATAGTCAAAATATCAAAAAAAGATGCCGCAAATTGTGACTTTTTCGAATATTTTATCTATTTTTGTGGTCTCAATGATTACAACTAACGAAAATATCAAAATATGAAGAAAAAGATTCAGTTCAGTCTCGTGTATAGAGACATGTGGCAGAGCTCTGGTAAATTCCAGCCTCGTAAAGACCAGTTAGAGCGCATTGCTCCAGTGATTATCGACATGGGTTGTTTTGCCCGTGTGGAGACAAACGGTGGTGCCTTCGAGCAGGTGAACCTGATGGCAGGTGAGAACCCAAACCTGGCAGTGCGTGCCTTCTGTAAGCCTTTCAACGAGGTAGGTATCAAGACCCACATGCTCGACCGCGGACTCAATGCACTCCGTATGTATCCGGTGCCCGACGACGTGCGCGCGCTTATGTATAAGGTGAAGCATGCTCAGGGTGTGGACATACCACGTATCTTCTGTGGTCTTAACGACACACGTAACATCATACCAAGTATCAAGTGGGCCAAGGAGGCTGGCATGACACCTCAGGCTACACTATGTATCACCACCAGTCCAGTTCACACTGTAGAGTATTACTCTAAGATTGCCGATGAGGTGATTGCTGCAGGTGCCGAGGAGATCTGTCTGAAGGATATGGCAGGTATCGGACAGCCCGCAATGCTGGGAGCCCTTACAAAGGCCATCAAGACAAAGCACCCGGAGATTATCATCCAGTATCACGGACACTCTGGTCCCGGACTCTCTATGGCATCTATCCTCGAGGTATGTAACAACGGTGCCGACATCATCGATACAGCCATCGAGCCTCTGAGCTGGGGTAAGGTTCATCCGGACATCATATCTGTACAGTCGATGCTGAAGAACGAGGGCTTCGAGGTGGCAGAAATAAATATGAACGCGTATATGCAGGCTCGTACACTGACCCAGGAGTTTATCGACGACTGGCTCGGATACTTCATCAACCCCGCCAACAAGCACATGTCGTCATTGCTTCTCGGAAGTGGTCTGCCTGGCGGTATGATGGGATCAATGATGGCCGACCTCGGTCCTATCCAGAAGATGATCAACAAGGAGCGCGAGAAGAAGGGCGAGAGCATCCTGACAATGGACGATATGCTCGTGAAACTCTTCAACGAGGTAGAGTATGTATGGCCAAAGGTTGGTTATCCCCCACTGGTAACTCCATTCTCACAGTATACCAAGAACATCGCCCTGATGAACCTCCTCACAATGGAGCAAGGCAAGGGCCGTTACGTGATGATGGACGACGCTATCTGGGGTATGATCCTCGGAAAGAGCGGAAAGGTGCCTGGAACAATTGCTCCAGAACTCATCGAACTAGCAGAGAAACAGAAGCGCGAGTTTACTGAAGCAGACCCACATACACTTATTCCCAATGCCCTCGAAGGCTTCAAAAAGGAGATGGACGAGAATGGCTGGGACTATGGACAGGACAACGAGGAGCTCTTCGAGCTGGCTATGCATCCTGAGCAGTACCGTCCGTTCCGTAGCGGTCAGGCCAAGAAACAGCTGCTCGCTGACATCCAGAAGGCTAAGGACGCTAAGCTCGGTGGCGGCAAGAAGATCTCTCAGGAGGAGATCGACGCCCTGAAGCACGCCAAGGCCGACGCAGTGAAGGTGCCAGTGGCAGGTCAGCTGCTCTGGGGCTTCGGAGGCGAAGGTGTGATGGCACCATGCGTGGAGCCGTTCATCGGACAGAAGTATAAGGAAGGCGACACATTCTGCTACCTGCAGACCAAGTGGGGCGAGATCATGGAGATTCCTGCTGCACTCGGAGGTAAGCTGGTGGACATCAGTGTCAAGCCGGGACAGAACGTACGCCAGGATGATACCATCGCCTGGATTGAGCGCGAAGGTTAAGAGTGGACTACCAGAAGATAATAGACGAGTATTACCCTGAGGATAATAAACTCAGGGAAATACTCATGATACACAGCCGACAGGTGGCAGACC
>Ga0247608_10001745_pt1 | contig 28988 bp, 33 predicted proteins | sample 176DNAGHGlowgp2_FD_193490 | JGI IMG/M metagenome (GOLD analysis project Ga0247608, IMG submission 193490) | Sheep rumen microbial communities from Palmerston North, Manawatu-Wanganui, New Zealand - 1766 DNA GHGlow gp2 | ecosystem: Host-associated > Mammals > Digestive system > Stomach > Rumen ... | reverse complement strand
CTAATGTATCATCTGTAATAGGTGGTATGTCTACATATGATGTAGATGGACTATGCCAATTAGCTGAAGTATGATTGCTAAAGTCGTATGCCCAGAAGAAGTCTGATGTTATGCTATCATTTTCACAATATTTCATATAGCCAATTAATGGTTTCAAATCATTATGTAAACCAGATAATGTATCATTATAATGATTATATATATAATATATATCATATAGTTTTAAATTTTCACCATTATATAATGTATTAATTATAGTACACTTAAATTCAGGTGAACATGATGAGCTAATAATATCATTAATTATAATTTTATTATCTGTATACAGATATATACAGTAATTAACTTTAAATGTATCATATGTACTATTAATGCTTGATTCTATAATAGCAATATCATTTCCAACTAATTTATAAATAATATTAAATAAGAATTTTTCTGGTTTACCAAGAGATTGATCATCTTGTAATTCAGCAATATTATTAAGTGTAAAATAGCCATTATTGCCATTATTATATAAATGAGTAAGTATATCAGTATACTGGTCCAATATATCATCATTTGTATTATTAGAGATTATTTTTAATAGCTCTATAAATAGATGCTTATTATATTCACCAGTAAATATTTTATCTATGCACTTATTTCTTTTTATATTATCACTAATATCACAAATAAGCTGAAGTGAAACATCATGACTATCATATAATAACTTAACTATTTCAGCATATAAAATACTACTATGAAAATTTAATAATGTATTAAGTTTATTTGTCTGATCTGATATATTAAATGGTATATATGACTTTCTGTATAAAAATGCAATTATACGTTTACACTTTTTTTCAAAAAACTCTGTTAGATGCACCGCATAACCGGTTTCTGAATCATTATACTTTGGTAATAATAAATTGAATAAGTTTGTTTTATTCTCTTTTTCTATATATTCTATTATATAATATTTTATATAGTCTTGATCACCAGGATAGCCATATTCATATTTGTCTTCTGTACCATCTTCTTTGTCTGCTTTTACATAATAATCATATATATGCTCAGCAGTAACAAGTGTAATTAAAACTTTATTAATCTTTCTATTAGCTTTTTCATGAAAATACACTTCTAATAATTTATCAATAAAGTCATGACTTGGGACTTGACCATCGAGTAATAGCGGTAAAAGATCAGTGTCTTGTGATTCTAGTGCAACATCAAATGCAGATAAATCATCATTATTCTTTATAAAAATTTGATCCGGATCATCATCATCAATAGTACTTATATCATTAAAATGACCACAATTCTTACGAAGATGTACTACAGACTCATGACAATCAGCAACGCAAGCTAATAAGATTAATGTATTTCCATTATCATCTGTAATGTCATTATAATTAGGTTTTATAGAACCTTCAGGTACTTTTGGAATAAGTTTAATTAAAATATCAGCTTTTGGTAAAGCTGCAGCATATAGCCGATCAGCTTCGTTTTTATCATCACAATTTTTATAATGTAAATCACCAGGAAATTGCTGTGGCGGAAATTTTGGGCCAAATCCTTTAGTTATCTGGTTTACTTTATTATATTTATAGCTTTCTTTAGTATATTCATTCCATAATGGAACAGAAGTATACATAATATATTCATCAGCATTAATAGGATCACCATAATGATCTAGCTTTGGGATTTGGTTACCATCTTCATCTTTTAAAATATACTCATAATAATTAGATCTAAGTACATCTACAGCATCAGCATTCATTGCAAGACATGCAACACCAATTGGTGATCTACCTTTACTTATATCATTATCAACATCAATAAATGGATTGCTTTTATCATTAGTTTTAGGTTTATTAAAAGTATATAACTCCATTATATGGGCAATACATTCTAAAGGTGCACTATTTAATACAGCTGCACCTAATGGTGTATAACCATCAGAATCTTTTTCTTTATTATTTTTAGTATATTTTGACCACCATTCATCAATAACTTCTATTGATGCAAAGTCTTCTGGTGCAAATTTATTATTGTCTTTGTAAGCCATAAGCTGACCTCGTTATATAATAGTAATCCCTATATAGATAATTGATAATCTATATAGGGATTTATATTATATTTTATTTTTAACTATTCATCAGATGAATCATCTTGTTCTTCAACATCATCTGGATCATATGTTACATCTTGTGATAATTCAGCAGCTGAATCTACAACCTCATCATCTTCATTTGGAATTAATGCGATTCCACCTAAACTATCAGCAACTTCTGCAAAGTATTCAAAATGATCTTTAATAAATGTTTCAAGATCATCTTTAGGTACTAAAACATCTTCACCTTGATATTTAACATTCCAACCTTTTCGTGGAACTCGTTCAACAACATGATGATATTCAAGCACCTGACGAATAGCGCCAGCATTTGAAATACCTTTACCAAAATGTATTGAAATTATCTTTTTCAACATTGGACGTGCGTATCTGTTTTTATCAGTCCAAATTGCAAGATCAGCTCCATAAGGTACAGGTTTTTCATAGCCCTCTAATGTTTGTTCAAGCATTTTTATTTTTTTAAGCATAACTCGAACATCCATATAATAGCCAAGTGCCTGACCGCCTGCTTGTGCTAATTTTGTTACTTGTCCATATCCCATTGCAATCTTTGTTCTTAGCTGATTTACAAATATTACAGTTTTATTTGAATTCTTAAATCTTGCTTTAAACTTCTGCATGAAATTTGACTGTGCACGTGCAGCAACACCAGGCTCATTCATTTCGTCTACATTCTTTTCAGTTAATCTTGCTGGAACTGTTGCTGTGATACTGTCATAAATAATAAGTGCTACATCAGGATCATTAATTACTTTACAAAGAAAATCATCAACTTCACCATATGTCTGTAAACGTACAGGAATGAACAACATATCATCAACATACTGTCTCATTCCAAAACAATCAATCTGATTTCCATTTAAACCTGATTCAGTGTCAATGTAAATTACTCGTTTGCCCTGTGAACAGTATTTCTTTGAAATATGTAAACACATTGTAGATTTGCCACAACCAGATTCAGATGCAATTTCAATAAATGTGCCTTCAGGAATTCCACGGCCATTTGATACAATGGAGTCAAAAATAATGCTTCCGCTAGGCCAAAATGTCTCTTCTTTTGTGGTTAAATCCATCAATTCAGAATATAATGAAGTAAAGTCTGATTTCTTTGTTTTAGTAGTTTTTTCTTCTTTAACTTTTGCCATACTTATATGCTCCAATAAAACTTAGCTGTAAAGTCTACATGTATTATATACGTCTATAATATACTATAATGAACTATAAACCAAAAATATCATCATCTAAATCTGAAATAATATTTGTGCCTGCTGACTTTTGTGAAATTTCACATGAAGCAAGTGAATCTACTAAATCAGCTGATAATTCAGACTCATCTACAGATGCATCGCCACCAAATGAATATACTTCAGGCTCAATGTCAACAGGTGTAGGTGGAACATTTTGTCCATATCGTGTTTTAAGTACTTGTACATAAGCTTGTTTTGCAATCTTCATATCATCATTTGCAAATACAGTCATTACAATAGATGAAAATCGTTCAAGCTCATTTGAATCTGATAGAGCCGTTAAATTATAACCTTCTACTTGTGTATTAAGTGATTTATTTTTATCATTTGGTCTTGTTACTAATGATAATTTTCTAAATGATGTGGCTGCAGCTTTATAACCAGATCTATTTGTCTGAGCTAGCAATACCATCGTTACTTGTCTTTTTTGATTTTTATTTTGTCTAAAATCTACTGTTAACTCACCAAAAAATGATACATATTTATTAATAATAGCGCCTGTGTTATTACCATTATATAATGGGCTTCTTAATGCAAGTTCACCAACATGATCTACAAATACAGCATCAATTGGTTTTTCATCATCTAGCTGATAAAGTATATCGATAAATTCGCTCTCTGAATATGTCTTAAATCTAGATCGATCTATTATATGGAAATTTGGTGCAATTGACTTCTGATATTCTGGTTCTAATACATCACATAAAAAGTTTAATTCGTCTTCATACAATTTATTTTGTCTAATTTTCTGATGTTCAATTGGATGATAACCCATTCTTGTAAAACGATTATCATTTGAAAATAGACTTAATATAGAGTATTCAAGCTGATCTTCAGCAACCTCTAATGAAATGTATGCAATGTTCTTACCTTCAAGAGCATTTTTTACAGCCATATTTACAGCCCATGTTGTATTATGTGTAACAAAGCCGTTTAATAGGTATGTTGGTGAACCTTCAACAGTTAAATCATACATATAACAACTGGACTGTTCAATATTAGTAACTGGTTGCCATGTTAATTCAGCGCTTAAAATCTCGTTGAAATAATCTGATTCTAAAAATATTGGATAATTTTTGCAAACTTGCTTAATTTTTTCAAAGCAACAGTTGCTATGTGATGTACCAAATCTACCAAATAGCTTGTAGTCTTGTCTATTTAAAAGTAACTTTTTATCATTTTTAACTTTTAAAAATTGACTACGTGTTGGAAATGGTCTATTAGTATATTTAATAGGATCAATAATTTCATTTTTATTTGCTTTAAATGTTACATTCTTCACAATACTAATAAATCTATTTCTTGATGTAGCATCTGTAATAGATAAATGATAAGCATCGCTGACTTGATGATGTAATGTTGAAGAAATTCCCATACCTGATAAAAGTCTACTTAAGCAAACTAAAAATTGTTTATTTGATAATGTAAATCCAAGATTACTATTTCCTGAGCAACCATCAGTCTCATATAGACCAACAATAAAAGCTTTCCAACATTCTCTGCTAAGATAATATAATTTATTTGGAAATACTTTTGTCTTTGATGTTTTACCAATAAAATCTTTTAGTTCATCTCTAGTAGCATATTTATTATATGCTCTTAAATTAAAGAGTGACTTATGATCATATTTTCTTGGTGCTGAAATTGTTTTTGAATACTTAGTAAAGTATTTACTAAATAATCTCTCTGATTCTATTTGATCTAATGTATCGCATGCACCGCATAAATAATATGTATCACTTGTATGACCACCATCGCCGCACATTTGACCGTATAATCTCCAAAAATCAGGATCATCATCAATACCTGTATGATTAGATTCTTTAAGAGATTGTGCTATTTTATCACCGATTTGTAAATGTTTAGCTTCTTTCCAAACTAATTCGCCATTATCGGTTAAAACTCTAAATTTATGTACAGGTGATGTTTCAACAGGTATACCATTAATTGAAATTATATAGGAATCTTTATGTCCTTCATCATGAACTGCAATTAACTTTTTAAAACCATATTCAGATTGAACCATTAAATCAGAATTTACACCAATATTATAAATTTCTTTAATAGTTAACATTCCACGGTTTGTTAAAATACGTTCATTTTCTGAAACACATTTAAATGATCCTGTAAAGCCTGCTAACGTACACATAGCGCCTTTTGGAATTGAACTAATATCATCATCAATTTGATCTACAAAAGTTTTTAAGCCAGCACTATCCTTCATATTCTTAGTATATTTTTCACGAAAAGACAAGTGCTCTTCTTCAGCAACCGTTTCAAAATTTGCATGCTTACGAATAGTTTCAGCCATCTCTGGTGAAATACCATCTACGGCGGCTTCAGTTGCTAATTTATATAATAGCTTTGATTTATTTATATTCTGATGTTTCGTTATAAATTGTTTTCTATAATATCGAAAATCAGAAATTGAAAAAGCTTCAAATTCATCTAGCTGATTTCTATACTGTGGAAACTTTAATAAGAAAATTTCAGCTGTTGGAAATTGTTTATTGTGGTCAAATTCTTTGCTTAAATAATTAAATACATCTCTCTCATCAGGTGATAAAATATTACTATTCTCTTTTGCAAGAATAATTTGAAGCTCGTTATAAAATTCTGTGTCTGAATTTCCAAGTAAAGATTTTACTATTTGAATCATCTTTATAACTCTAATGTAATTAATAAATTAAAAGTCCTAGACAAATATATTTTATATACATCATCTAGGACTTAATGGTAAATAATTTTATTATCTAGCGACAGAATTTATCATTGGCTCAAATTTATTAAGTAGTGTATTTAATCTATCGGCGTATGAACTAATTTTACGTGAAGTATCTTTTAATGTAACAAAATGCTCTTTTGACATTGGAGCAAGTTTAGTAATGTTTCCATCTTCATCATTTTCATCAACACTAAGATAGCCTGATAAATGATCTTCAAATTCGATATAAGTCTTAATTGTTGAAATTAAGCACTCACATTCATTAAGAAAACCACAATACTCTGCATTTGAAACTGTCATAGTTTATTCTCCATTGTTTGTTAGTATATATGTCATATACCCTATGTATACACCATAAATACCACCAAGTTATATAATTAAGTACAACCACAATTTCCTATTGTTGTGATTGAACTCGATGCATTTTCTTCAAGATAACCATCAAATGATATAAATTCTTGATCTGAATATTTAGCTAAATGAAGTGTACCGTCTTCATCTGCAGCTGATAATGCAATAAATAATCCCCATTTACCGCATGGTGTTTGAAGTAAAAGTATATCACCTTTTTCAATATCAGCTGCATCAGATTCAGTTGGTAGTTTGTATATTTTGCTATATTTTGCTTTATTGTCTAATAAAACGTGATTTGAATAATCACGGGTATAATCAAGCGACATTATATTTCATACCTCCAATTAAAAATTTTTATGCATATCATTTTGATACTGAACATTATTATCAAAATAATTTCATATAGTGTGTATGAATATTTTTGTGGAATAATATAGTTATTAGTACTATTATAAATAGCTGGGTGATATGAAGTATAATGAATTTCAGAATTTAACTGTTCAGAAAGATAATGATCTAAAAATCTAGTTTGTATTTTAACTGAATCAACCGATTGTACAAAGCATTGACATGTAGAATTATTTATACCAAAGTTTACATCTTTACATGGATATATAATTAATTTGTCTTCTAATCCTATTTTGAATAGTAAAGACATCATCTGTGATGCAAATGGTCTATCATCAAAATAATCAAGAATGATAATCTGTTTATTTGAAAGTAATAATATTAAACATTCAATAAGACACAAATCATCATCTGATAAATCAGAAAAATGCAACCACAACAAATGATTTTTATCAAAAAAGTTCAAGTACTCAGTAAATTTTTTAATGTTATAATACTTACTGATGTACCGAAATATATTTTTATATTTATTGTAATCTCTTACTAAATATGCAATAAATGTATTTGAATATGATTGTTTATCTGAATAGTTAATAGTATAAAATGAGTGCTTAAGCTTTAAAATAAAATCGTCTGTATATTTACTATCAGTTGAATATACAGACATAACATTTCGTGTTATTAATCTAATATGTAATTTATCATCAATTAAATCTGCAATCATTTTATAATCATATAATTATTCTGATGTATCATCATCTTCTGTATCAGTTAAAGCATTCTTTAATTCAAGAAGTGTTTGATTACTTAAGCCTTTAAGAAGATTATAAACTTCATCCATACGTGCTGTATTATCAGTATCAACAGCTTGCTTTGAAACTTGACCGCAAATAGTCATAATTTCAGCCTGTGCCTTCTTTGCTTCTTTATAACGTGCATTAAGCTCTTTAATATCAAGCTTGTCTACATTTACATTATATAAGCGATCTTCAGCGGCTGAAATAAACTTATTTAATGTATTTAATCGTGTTAAAGATGCAGCTGAATAATATGAAAGATATGATGTAAGCTTTCTAGCTAATAATGTTAAATTGCTTGACAGTTCAACTGGAATATCTGCAACAACAGCTGCATCAATTACATCAAATGCAGAATCATTCTTTTTATGCTCGACTTTTACAATCTGAGAAATGTTATCATCTTTAACATTAGCATCATTACTCATAATAAATGTAATCCGTATTAAATAATTTCTTGTGAATTTAAAATTCGTTTAATTGAACTTTCAGATTTACCATACTTATTAGCTAATTCTGAAATTGTTAATCCATCTGAATAATCAGCAATAACTTCATCATCAATCAAAAGATTTTTTACTAATGTTGTTGATGGAATATCTAGCTTATCTTCCTGAAACACATCTAAGAATGCTAAAAATTTATCACCAAGTAATTGATATAATGTATTAAAATAATTTTGACCTGAAATAGAATCTAATTTATTTGCAAGATTTTCAATTTGATCTTCAGTATAATAGTCATATATTGATAATAAATCGCATGGTGATTTCATATTTTTAACCTCTGAATAAGTTGCCCAATCATTAATTGAATTATTTGAATCATTAATAGTATATTTTACATTCTTAGCATTTGGCTTATAAAGATTCCAAGCTTTTAATGATATTGTCCTGAAATCGTCTATTGAATTAATAGAAAGATCTTGCAAGTCGAGAACATCGTGCTTTATACTATTTGTTTTAGGATATACAACAACAAGATCTAAAATTTCATCGTCAGTACTTACTAGCTTATTTGATCTGAAAATGAAATTCGATAATGTATTTCTTATTCGTGTGAATAAGACATTACGAACATTTTGCATATTTTTATATGCACCAGAATCAATCGTCTTTTGAAAAAAAGACACTGCATCTGTAATAGCCAATGAAACTAAGTCATCTTTATCGAATAAAGTAAAATATTTTGCAAAATACTTTGCAACAACTACTTTTGCCAATGTTTCAATATAATCCCAGCAAAACTTATTAGGTTTACCATCTGTAACAAATTCTTCTGACTTTGGGATTACCTGTTTTGGACTACTTGATTTTGTTCTTGCCATAATATAATATATGTCTCCAATATAATTGTTATTATGCTATATTTGTATTTACTATTATAATATACAAAGCATATCAGCTAAACTAAACATTTAGCATAAGACATTTAATTAAAGATACATAATAATCGTAATCTTCAATATTACCATTATGTAAACAATCAAGAATTTCACCAAAGTCTTTAAGAGGTTTACCATCTAACGATATAGGTGGTTTTAAACGCTTAATATGAAAATCTTTTCCAGAATGTTTATAACACAGATTATGAAACGCATTTTCGCCAGCATCGTCATTATCAAATGCACAATAACATGTTGAACATGTGCCTTTTATAAAATTTAAACAATTAGCTGAAACAGATACACCATTTGTAGCTATTACAAATGGATAAAATGTTCTTAAAAAATCTGAATCTAAAGCAGATTCTACAATTATCCATGGTTGATAAAATTGTTTTTTATTTACACCAGCACCATAAGGAATATAATTGCATTTTGTATAATTTCTAAATTGCTTCTGAGATATTGATCTAACTACAAACCCAATTACCTCAGAATTCAGTATATTTGGCATCACAATGCACTTACCCTGGTCAATTACAAATTGCCTCATAAACGGGTCTAATTCGCTATTTTTGAAGACTTCGTAACCAGTAATAAGTTTATATGGGTTACCATTGAAATGTGAGAATGTGGCATATTTATTGTACAATAAATCGATCTTTGGGAGTGAGTTAAAATAGCTTGTGAGATCCATATTTTAACCTGCATTAGTCAATACAGATTCCTGTAATGTAAATTTGCCTTTATCTGCAATATAGATTCTATCGCCGTATTCTATAAACTTATTATCATGTGTAATAAGTACAATAGACAAATTTGTTTCATCACATAATGTATGAAGAAATTCCATAAATGTTGGAACATATTGTTTTGACAGCTGACTAAATTGTTCATCTAAGAATAAGTATTTAGACACTGTGGGTAAATTTATAATAAAGAAAATCTGAATAATAGATGCAATAACAACTAATATACCGCCAGCTATGTTAGAATCTTTAACTGGTAAAAGATTTCCATTATCATTTAACAACAATTCAACACATTTAGAATTACGTTTATCAACTACATTAATCTGTATAGAATAATTCCTATCATAAAAAATCTTTTTCAAACCAATTGTCAATAAGTCTTCTAACTTCTTGAGAAGAGAGATAGAAAATTTACTAATAATATCATCAATAATTGGTTTACAAAGTTTTAATGTATCTCGCTCAGACTCTAATATAGAAAGTGTTTGATTTATATCAGAAATTGATTCTTTTACAGTTTTAATAGATGATTGAATCCCTCGATATTTTATTAATAAATCGGTTATATTATTTTCTAATGTCTGATCAATCATTAAATTCATAATTGATTATTCCCAATATACATAAGCTGTTTTTGTGTCTACATTAATAACAACTTTTACTGAGTTCATATCTTTAACTTTTAAACCGGGCATATATGAAATAGAATAATCAGAGAAGAATGAATGATCTACGAAATAATTGTAATCTACTGTGAACATCTGCTGTAATCTCCAATAAATTTAAATGTAAATTACTAAAATAAATGAACTATTTATTATTAAAATATACAAATAAACTGCAATTTTCTTAGACTTACAACCAAATAATCGCGGAGTTTCACAAAAATTTTCATTTATTAAGAGTGAGTATTTATTCAATTTAAATTGAATGATACAAGTGTTATGTAACGCGGCAACGCCGCTAAACTGTACTTTTGTATAAATGAATATGATAATTGAATTTCATTATAATAAAATAAATAATATATTATATATATAATAAATAAAATAAATTAATTATTATTATTATTATTATTATTATTATTATTATTATTATTATTATTATTATTATTATTATTATTATTATTATTATTATTATTATTATTATTATTATTATTATTATTATAAGATTGAAATAACAATAATAATAACAAACTATTTAACAATAACATACTCAATAAAATAAAATTTGTTTCAATAAAATTCTTCTCATAAATGTTCTCTTAATAAATGCATTCAAAAATTTTTTAAATCACCAATTTAAATTTTGATCATTTATTAAACATACAAACACACATTATGTACCACAAGTTGACTGCATGTGAATGTGCTTATGCTACTCTCTAATCCAACGATTAAAGTAACCCACAATGATGCTTCTCAGGTATGATAACCCGGCAAATCAAAGTACAGGAAATCAGCGAAGTTATTGTTTCGATCAGGTTAAGAATTTCGAAATTTATGTTTAGCACTTAGATCATAATTTGCAAATTAAGATTCAGTGAATCAGCAAAAGATACAGCTCAAAGTTCTAACCATTAATTACATCATTAATATAATGATCATAATTATGATTATTATGATTATCGTTATTAAGATTATAATTATTATGATTATTATAGTTATTATGATTATTTTTAAAAAGATTTTTAAAATTTTTCCTACTATATTTTTATCGACACCTTCAGGACAGCTGACCAAGGACGCCAGTTCGACATGGTATTATTATGAGCCACTTCAGTAATTCCACAAACAGACGGCACACAATTTATTTCGCTTAAGACTGAAATAAATCACTGAACTTTACTATCGCAATAATAAAATTTTCTGTTGCGTAAATCATTACCTACTATATTTGGCTCTACCATATTGTCTTATGGATTCGATCACTTTAATGATCTTATTTGCTTGTATTGAATCTGCGGGATTTGTTTTATCGTATATAACCCTTAAGAAGTATCAATAAAAGTTCTACACCCACGCTCAAGAAGTCACTGTAATGAATCTATCATTCAATCCGCGATGAATGATAGTATGAATAATTCATTTAAATAGTACTATTTAGTATTATATACGTAGCTAGCCAACTTAATTTAACTTTATTTAAAATTTATTTTCTGTTCATAATCATTCAATATATAAAAATAAATCCTAGTGACGATTGCATGTCATCACTAGGATTTTAATCGCTAATCATTAATTCAGTTATTAGCAAACTGTCATACCGATCTAGAACAGTATGAAGCAACTCATTCGTCGCCATCGGATGATAGGGTTTGAACCTATACCTTTATTGCCACAGTATTGTTGGCTATCAATAATGCTCTTACCAGATTAAGCTACATTCGATAATTATTTGATATAAAAGAAAAGCCATTACTATAGTAATGGCTTTATTATTAAATTATCTTCAGGGACATGTAACTTTTCACTGAACTTAATCAGCTACAAGGCATTCGCAAATACAGTCTATTTCCTTCGTAAGATAATTTATAAATCTGATGCATCACCTTAATTGGCAATCCGGATTATCACCCACTAGTAAATGACCTCTAGAAAGTCTCCTAGCTGTTAAAGGACTACTCGTTAGAATAGTAGGTGTTCCAAATATAATTCTAATCACACTAAATTATTTATGTAACATAAATTTTTCAAGTCTTTTAATTCTTGACTCTAATTTATTTCGCTTTAATGATTCATCATAGTCTTCATCTTTAGGTGAAAATATATCATCACACTCAAATGCAATAAAATCATTAACTTTTGTATCTTCTGGAATTTCATCTTGAAATACATCTATAAGTGTGTCCCAAGCAGCTAATTGTTGTTCTTCAGTTGCAAAATCCCAATTATCAATCGCATTACCCCATAAAAAATCGCCCATATCATCAAATGTGAGCTCATGTTTTATATACATATTATTACCTCTAAAATTAAAGTCTATTGTAATATTTACCAATTACTTTAAATTTATATAGTTTATATAATGTAAATATGGCTATGATTATTTTTACATTCATACATATTTAATGTTTTAAGCACAAAAATTACCCATATCACTATGGGTTGCCATAATCCTAAATAACTGTGTACTTAAGTTACATACAGGAATTATGGTCTTTTTGAATCTCATGTTTGAGCATTGTTCAAATCACAGAATAAGAGGCTTAGAGATTACTATCAGTTAATATATACTTATTAATAATAAGCAATTTAACTATCTAGGAATTTTTTCTTTTTTAAATCCATGGATTTTATACTCTGAAAGCTCATCATATGAATGTTCATTTTTAATTTGATTCTTTCGTCGTTTGAAATCATTTGATTTATTGCGATTATTGTTCTCAGAAAAATTTTCCTTTTTAAAAGATTTTCCCATAGTTCTATTTACTTTATATTCCTATTAAGTTATCGGCTACATATATCAATGTTAGCCTGTGTGTTATCATCAAAGATAATAAGCATATTATTATCTTTTATCATTGCATCAGATATATAGATATTAATCTCTTTTGACTTTTTATCTTGAAATAATTTTAATACTTTTAATAAAGCATGCGCCGGAATTTCAGCCTCATTAGTAACATCTTCAACAGTACCAATCTGTTTACTTTTTATTGATGATACATGCTTTGCAGCTAATATATTTTTAACTGATATTTTTAATGTACCATCTTTAACTGTTACACCAAGGATCTTTTTTGATGCTGAATACTCTTCAGCAAACACACATATCTTATACAAATCATCACAGTCAATTTTAATGTAGTTTTCTAATTTGTCATAATATGTTACACTAACTGGTGGTATATCAGCTGTTATTACAGCATATTTAAATTTAGGTCCAATAAATACAGTTTTTTCTACAGCTGACTCAACTTTTTCTACAGAAAGATCAAAATTATCTTTTAATAACGATTTTAGTAGATTTGCATCATCTCTATGTAGAGTCATATTAACAAATTTATCTTTTGTAATTACATATGATCTACGAGATGTTGTTGTCATACTTGATTCATTAAACTGAATATACATATCGCGTGCATATGTATAATCTTGCGTATAGCCAACAACAGAATTAATTGCATTTCTTAATTTAACTGAATTGATTGTACCAATTTCAGATACTGTGCCATCTAAAATATATTTACTTGTATCAACTTCAACAACTCTAAATGGTAACCAACCGCCGCCAATAATATTAAATTCATACTGTGATAAATTTTTTCTAATTATAAATTTGTCACTATTAGCACATTTAACCAAAGCAATTAAATCATTTATTGATACAGCAATATAGTCGTCAATCATATTGCTATTATTAAATAAATCAACTTTATACTCAATATAATTAGATGTATCATCTATTGCTCTACATACTAGTTGGTTATCCTCTACATGCAGAAGAGCAATCTTTGCTAAATTTGATTTAGCTCTGGCATTCATTGTTTTTGCAAATGAAATGAAATTTGTAAAATCATCTCCATTAAAATAAAGATGCATACTATTAGATTCACACATACTTTAAGCTCCAATTAAATCTAAATATTTAGCTATTTTTGATCTACATTCAATAGGAATTTGTAAGCTGCTAAAATAACTACGGATGTCCATATCTGATGATGAATATGAACTCGTAATAAATCCAATTAAATCTTTCATAGAAAATATTTGCTGATTATTTGATGCTGAACTTTCAACAAATATTTCAGATGCACTTTTACAAGCAACTTCTAAATAAGCTGCTTTACATTTTGTACAATTAAATATTAATATACGCGGTATTCGCGTTTTATTATATGGTTCTGATGTATTTCTTGACAAAGAACCTGGAATATATAAAGTTGTATTTCCTATAATTTGAGTATCACAAGGTGCATGGAAATGACCTAAAACCATTGTATCATAGTTTAAATTAACAACATCATCATGACTTAATGAATAATCATCTAATGAAAATTCGTAGTACCTATGAGCTATGCACACTTCATAATTATCAGACTGCTTTTTACAAATTTCATCTGGGTAATTAAAACATCTAAATATTGTTTTATCAATAAGTAATTCATTTGGAGCAAGTTTTACGTAATCAGTTGCTAATAGAATTCCCAATGCAGTAGACTCTAGAGTGTCCATTCTATTATTTTTAATATCGTGATTACCAACAATAGTGTATACTGTAATTCCTTTATCACGTATTCTTTTAAATGTATTTATAACTACTGCAAGATATGGTAATGATGTAGATGGTGCATCAAATACATCACCCAATAGAATAAATTTATTACAGTGATATTGACTAGCAATATTTGATAAATATTCTAATTTATTTAGAATAGTAATTGGATAATTATCACATCGAGATACTGGAGAATTACATTTAAGGTGCATATCCCCAATAATAAATACATTCTGCATTATAAAACCTTAATCTTATTATATTGCTCATTAATAGAATTCAATTCATCTGTTAATTTAGATGTTAAATCACTAATAATTTTTTCAACTGATTCTACCGTAGATAAATCATATTCAGGATATTTGTCCTGAATTGTTTTAATATCTGTATTTAATTGTTCAAGCTTTGCTTCATATTTTAGCTTTTCAGCTGTTAATTCAGAGTGTTTTGTTTTAAGTTCATTAAATTTAACAATAAGCTCATCATTATTCATTACTATTCTCCATTAGAGATAAAAATAATCCCTAAGCATTTATTAAATACCTAGGGATTTATACAATGCTCAATGTATAATATACATTGAAATATGCTCTCTAATAACTAATATTAATCAATAAATAAAACTTTTGCAGCCATTGCAGGTTTAAATTTAACTGCCTTACGTGCAGGAACTTCCATTATTTCACCTGTTTGTGGATTTCTACATTTACGCGCTGCTCGTTCAGTCACCATAAATTTACCAAGTTCGCCAAGTTTAACTTCATCGCCAGCTTTAAGCACTTCCATCATAACATCAGCAACTTTATCAATAACAGCTTTTGCATCTTTTTCATTCTTTAAATTAAGAGCACTTTTAATTTTCTTAGCAAATTCACTTTTAGTCATAATACTAAATCTCCATGTTATTAAATTGTTAAGTAATATATAGTAATTAACGCATTATGTAATAATAGATATGTAATTATTTGCAATTAAGAATTTCACTTGCAAATCCATAGTTTGTTGAATAGTATATCTTTTTAATTCCTTTACTTATAATAAATGGCATACAACTTGCACATGGTCTAGCTAAACCATATTCACCATTCTTTTTTACACGTACTATATACAACTCTAGATCTTTATAATTAATATCTTGCTTTATTTGATTTAAACATGCTATCTCAGCATGCAGTGTGTGCATATTTTTTATACTAAAGTCACATTTATACCGATAATTATCGTATTCAGCTTGTATAGGGTGTGTTTTAAGCTTATTAGATGATGCAGCAATAATTTTATTTTTTAATACAGCAATACAACCTAAATGAAATATATCGAAATTCGACTCCAAAGCGATTGTTGCAGCTCTATCAAAAAATCTCATTTGCTGTTTCGAAAACATATAACCATCCTGAGTTGTGCTATAATGAACTGAGCAAGTCATCCTGCTCAATAAGTAAAGCCATTATAGCACAACTTGTTTAGTCTGTCAACTAAAAAATTCAAAATTTTATTATAAACGGTTTATCTGCTATTTGACATTAAATCATAAACAACTGTCACATAGTTGATTGCCACATAGTGGACATACTTTAAATTTTGCTAGTTCAGCTTTAATCGGCAATTCTTTTTCAGATAGCTTTATACATTTATCACTAATTGATTTATGCTCATTATATTTGCGATGCAATTCAATTAGGTTGCCTATATTAGACATACTTACATTTTGTATATTACTAAGCACATCAATAATAGAATTAAATTTACTTTTTAGTAACAGTCTTTTATTTTGTTTAGCCAAGCTGTCAATAAAATCAGCATTAATTTTTCCAAGTATAGAATTTGAAATACATTTATTTAATGCACGAACTTTTTTATTAATATTAAAATGTTCTTTTGTCTTTATATTTAGCTTATTCAATTCTATTATTGTTGAAATTAAACCAATTGTTGCAGAATTTTTTTCTATAAGTGAAACAATATCACATTGTAAAGCTGTAATATTAATTTGATTTTTTATACTGTTTAGTATTACATTTAAATCCAAAAGACACTTGATTGTATTGTTAATGTTTTCAATTTTATCAGTGATACACTTAATTTGTTGTGTCTTATTTGCAATATTGATGGATGTATTTTTATCTGAAGCATATCTATTCAACTCTTCCAGCATAGAATATTTATGCTTATAAGCAATTAAATCACTATATAATTTTTCAATAGGTGCAAATTCTTTTTCTTGTGATTCTAGTTGCTCTAAATCATGCTCAAGATGATCTTTTACTTTTTCATTTGTAGCAATATCATTTGCATTTGATTTAACATCAGTATTATAATAGTCATTCATTGATGATACATCAAATGTACTTCTATATGTTAAAACATTATATAGTGTTGATTGACTACCAAATATTAGAAATGGCGTTGAAAACTGTAAATTGAAATTAAAATTAATGTCTTCACCATTAATATCAAGGTTGCCTATTTTTAATATATCAGCTGCTTGCTGTACAGCTGATCGACCAACTTTAGCATATTTGTTTCCATTTACAGTATAATAAAATTTATCACCTTTTGACTTTACATGCCTCGTATACGATACAGAATCATCACCAAGATTAATTTCAATATTCATTGTATTTTTTCCAAATGAAATATCACTATCTGAAAATTCATTTGTTGCAATATTATGAATACTTCGCATTAATGTCGATTTACCTGAACCTGATTGACCAATAATAAGGTTTAAACCAGGCACAAATTCAACATCACAATGATTTACGATTCCTACATTATCTAATGTAATTTTCATAATTCCTCAAGTAAAAGCTTAAGCTCTCTTGCAAGATTATTTTTATTTTCATCAATATTCGTTAACTTATAAAAAAGATTTGTTAATAATGGTTCATGATTACCAATATTATATGCTTGTATCATTACATTGTACTTTTCAACGGTGTTAGCACTCATTGAATCAAAATCTTTCTTTAAGAAAGAGATATATTCATCTAATGTTTTTGTAGAATTATACAAATCTACAAATTTCTTATATACTTCATATTGTTTAATTGCATGCTTAAGACTTTTGCTTTTAGTACTAATTTGCTGCATATTTGTATTACCTGTCATTTTATCATGCCTTATTTATTTGAAAATGGATTTTCAAAATTAACTAAAAAGCTAATATAATTGTAAGCTTTTTGAATTTTTGATGTAAGTACCTTATATTTTTTAACTGTATCTAAATCAGGTATTATACATACATCATCAGAATTACTATTAATAGACATGACATAATCTGAGAATATAGTCATATAAAAATCAGTCATTATTTCATTCGCTTTTTTCAGTTTAGTATATAGCGATCTAAGTTCTGAAAAGCTTTTAATATTTTTAAGAGTAATAGAATTGATAAATTCATCATTATATGTGCTCACATTATTAGCACGATCTTTCTTTGCTGATACTTTTGGCATAACATTAAATTCCTACATTAAACTTAAACTAAAAATAAAAACTTAGTCATTATAATGACTAAGTTTTATATACAACATTTTATTATTATAATAAGCATTTAATGCCAATTTATTACAATAAGATTGTTCATATTGATGAAAACAGTACCATATTCAACACTATATTTTTCTGTGTTATCTTCTTTAAGAATTATTCCAACTGGTACAAGCTCATTATTTTTTCGTAAATAATTGATTATTTTAAAGTCTTTTGATTTTAGAAAATCTGAATTTTGAAGCTTACTAGCTAAATCAAATTTTGATGATTGAAGTTTATAATCATATAAATCATGTCTGTCATATTTGATTTGCTTAATAGTATATTTATTAAATAGTGTTAAGTAAAATCTATATTCATATACAGCTGAATTTTCATTTATTTCAACACCTTGAAATGCAGGCAAATCAGAGACATCAACTATACAACCATAACCATCTATAACTTTTCCAACACCGTCACCAACTTCTGATGTACAATTATCATGATATTTGTACTTTTTAAACTTTTTAATAGTTGGTAAAACATGTGCTTTATACCAATCAGCATAATCTGATAAATCTTCTTTTGTATAATAGAATTTATTATCAGCTTTTGAATATTTAATATGATTAATAGGCACAACAGTACTACAAAATGCTTCTGATTTATCAAGATCATCTAATGATGAAAAACATTCTATTCCGTCTCTAACAGCTTCTTTTGTATATATTCTATATTTTTCTAATTTTAAATCATATAATTTTTCTTTTGAAATTATTAACATGGTTTTATATTCCTAATAATATAATAAAATCACCCACCTATAAATAGATAGATGGGTGACCTAGGAGCTTTAGTATGAATGACGGCTTAATTTTATATTTAAAGCAATATAAAAGCAAATAATGTAAATTCTATTATCACAACAGTACTACATCATCGATCAGCCATTTTTATAGATATTTGATTCATCTATAAAAATTACTAAATCTTCAAATTCTCTGTTGAACTTAAAATGCTGTTGTGTATAAAATTTCCATGTAATTGGATATTTCTCTATTTTTTGCAACAAAAAATTTAATATAGATAATTTATTATTAGCTCTAAAATCAGAATCTAAACATTTTGCAATATTTTCTATATCCTCTATAATTGATTTATAACTAATATACAAAATACATAACATTTTATAATTAGACTCAACTATAGAACTTGTCATTATACAAACCTTACTTTTGAAATTTGTGTCTGCTTAATACCGTTATATTCAGATAATTTTTGAACAGTAGCTTCAACCTGTTTATGTGATTTAAAATCAGTGTCCATGTTTTCATTTGCAAATAATGTAATTGAATTACCATTTACATCATGAATTTTATATAAATACCATTTTGAATCACCATTTTTAAATTTAGAAGTTCCTGATTTAATCATCTTGAAATCTCTAATACAAAATGCTACAGAGTCGCCTTCTTCACCTAAATATTCAGATGATTTTTCAATTTCATTTAATGCTACAAATGACATGTGCTTGTCAAATGAAGCGAATGAACTTGCAATTAAACCAAGTTTAACTTCATCAATTTTTGGTTTAGCAATTTCTAATTTTACTTCTTTAAAGTAATCACTATCTTGTGAATTGATATATGCAAACCATTTTGATACACGATCTTTTACAGAAGACAACTGTTCATCTGATAGTTCATTTTTGATTAGTAAATCAAAAAGTTTATTAGCTGTACAATTATCTTCATCATCAGCTCGCTTTACATATCCGTTTTGTGATGTTTCATATGCAGCATACTTAATAACAGACTGTACATCAAATTTAAGACCCATTAATTACCAAAGCTCCAAGTTTATCGTTAGTAATATTATCAACACAATACTACTAATATACATCACATATTGATAAAATAAAGCAGATGTTTTTATTTTATACCCATTTCGCTATAACACCACAATCCATATAACCTGCAACTTTTTCTTTAAAAGCTTCCCATCTTTTATCACCAGCCTCAGGTGGATATGTATATGGCTGTGGACAAAGTTTTCCAGTTGCATCTCCATGTCTAATTATATGATTTAATTTAATCTTATATACATTTGCAAGATATGCTACAGTCTTTGCAACATTTTCAACAGCCTCATCTTCAAAGTACCAATCTGTTGCTGTTGCTGATTTATCATTTTTAGTATCAGTCTTCTTAACACAAAAATCAACACCTATTGAGTAATAGTTGCCTTTGAAATCATCACCATCTTTTTGCCACTTTAAGTGATTACGTGCAGCAAGATCATATCTCCAATCCTTAACTTTATAGTTAGCTAATTCTTCTAAAGACATTACTTTACCGCTTTTTGGCTGTTGCACTTTCCCTCCAGCAACATGCCATGCTACATATTTTAATGGGACAGCTGCATAAATATCTTTTTCATCAATATAGAAGTGAGATGAGGCGCCTGTATTTTTCTTCATTGCCTTACACATTGATTTTGCACTAACATTCATACATGCTGTATAATGAACAACAATCCAAGTTGGGGGATTACTAAATTTTTTACCATGTGCATACTCATATATTGGATTATGAATATTAATTTCAACAGGTTCTTTCTTTACTTGCACTTTTTCAATTTCAGTATTTACAGCAGGTTCTGATTTAGAAGACTCAAGTAAATCAGCATCTGAAGTAGCTATATCTGTAATCTTTTTTTCTATTCTAATATCACCTAAAACAGATTTAAGGACACAACCAATTTTACTACACCAATCTTTTATCATGATAATTCTCCATGGTTGTATAAATTGTATAAAATTAAAGCCATAGAATGATACCTAAGTTTTAGATATCAACTATGGCTTAAACAGCATTACATCTATGTAGCTTATTACATATATTATTTGCTTTTACGATTTAATACTTTTTCAATATTAGCAATTCTATTTTCAAGTTTTGCTACTCTATTGTGCTTAAATCGACTTTCTTTAACATTCAAACCATTACTAGCAGCATCTTTAAGATCGCCTAATGTAATATTAACATCACCAGCACCGTCAGTCTGAGGCATATATTTACGAAGTGTAGCATCCGCAGCTGGTTTTGGTAATACCATACAATTTGCTGTTAAATAAATTGCAGCTTTAGCATCATTGCTAAGTTTATTCCAACCAGCAATTGGTGCATTTTCATCTTCTGCTTTATCAGGTTTTTTAACAGCTTCAACACGTTCATCAGTTATAGCGGCAATTGCTTTTCTTACATTACCAGTTAAATCTTCAAAATCAGCATCTCGTACACGTGATGTATTTGTAGCAAGATATTCAAGACCGTCATGACTACCATCAAAATCAACAATACTTTTGAATAGTTGATCTGGTGACATTGCATATAAGTTCTCTAATGCTTTGCTATTAGCTGATGGCAACTTTGATTTACCAGCTTTTAATGCAAGAGCCATAATTAGAGCTTGTGTAACTTTAAGAACATCAGACGCTTTTTTAAAGTCGATTCCTTTTTCTTGTGTTATAATTTGAAGATCTAATGCTTCCATTGTAGCATCAGGGTTTACACAAGCAGTCTGTGACCAACGATGATGACCATCAATAATTAATGAGCCGTTACATGTAATAATAGGAATTTTTATTTTAACACTATCACCAGCAATAAGCTGTTTACAACTTGCAGCATTTTGTACAGGGAATTTTAATGAATTTGAAAATCCAATTTCATTTTGTGTAGGATGTAAATTTTTAACAGGTGTTGCAGCATTTGCAACAAATTTAAATTTTACATTCTTTAAACCCATTTCTTCAAGTTGATCAGCTGATAATGTACCAGCAACTAATTCAAGTGCTAAACGCCCTTTTTCATCGCTCATCATCGCATTGACGTCTTGAACGAAATCAATAAGTCCAGCATCTTTTAAACTATTTGTAATTGCAGCAATTTTCTGTTGAACTTCAGGGTCTTTACCTGCTTTATCAAGATCTTCTTTACTTGCAACTGTATCTTCAGCAGCTGTCTCATCTTCATCAGCTTCAAATTTACGACGATTAGCTGTATTTGCTTTAAATGCTCTTTCTAGTCTTGCAATACGATCTTCTAAACTAATACGCGGCATTGTTATATTCTCCATATTAATATCATTAAATATTTATATAAAAGATGTAAACATTCAAATATATTTGATATTTAATTTATATATTAAATGATAAAACCCATTCAGCAATCTGTTCTTTTACAGTTGCTAAAACATTATCTTTATCATAGTTATCCAGCACCTTATTGATATACGCAGCTACAGTATTCATATCATCTTCTTTCATACCAATTGTTGTTAAAATAGCAGTACCTAATCTAATTCCAGATGGTCTTGCTGGTGGATTAGGATCATATGGAATTGTAGAATATGAACACTCTATACCAGCTTTTTCCAATGCAATTGCTGCAGTTTTTCCATCAATGCCTTTAGATGTTAAATCTACGACCATTAAATGCGAATCTGTACCACCTGAAACAATATTAAGTCCATATATATGCACTAATAAATCTGCAAGACGTTTTGCATTCTTAATAACTTGCTCAGCATATATTTTAAATTCAGGTTGAAGAGCCTCACCTAAAGCAACAGCCAATGCAGCAATCTGATTCATGTGCGGCCCGCCTTGCATTTCGGGGAATACTGATCTATCGATTTTCTTTGCAAGTTCACCACTACATAATATCATACCACCACGCGGTCCTCGAAGTGTTTTATGTGTAGTAAGTGTAACAACATCAGCATAAGGAATAGGTGAAGGATAAGCTCCGCCAACAATTAAGCCAGCAACATGAGCAATATCTGCAACAAAATAGCATCCTGCTTTATTTGCAATTTCACGTAATCGTTTCCAATCAAGAATACGACTATATGCAGTTGTACCAATGAGCATCATTTTTGGATGAAGATTATAAACAAAATCTTCAAGTTTGTTATAATCAATCATCTTTGTGTCTTTATCTACATCAAACTGATGAACAGTATAATTCTTTCCAGTGAAGTTTACTTTGTGACCATGTGTTAAATGCAATTTGTTAATCTTATACTCTCATATAAGTTCGGACTATACCTTCGACTTAAACCAAGAATTTTTTATAATGTTATCTCTAACATACTTATTAAGTGTATAATCTAAATTTTCATCAAAACATGTAATACCTGTATTTATATTGGCAATTGAATTTTTTGAAACATTATATTTTTTAGCTAATGATCTAATAGAACAGCCAGATATAAGCTGCTGTTGAATTTCTTTGTAATATTTATGTAGCTTACCGTGTGGCTTAGAGTAATTATATTCTTTTATAATCTTTTTAACTAAAGATTCACTAATAGAAAATTTATCAGCTACTTCGTTTATTGACAGACTTGAATTTAAATATAATTCATATACTGAATGTCTATCATTAAATCTTGTATTTGATGGATTAAATAATTTTGTTAATTGATCATTATAAAGTGTATAACCAAGCTCTTCATATTTTTTAACAGTTTCTCTTTCAATAAGAGCACTATCTTTATCATCGCATATACATTCAATTATAATTCAATATTATCAAATCCAATACTATTAATCCATTTATATACTTTTTTATCACAATGTTGTTTAGCTCTACTTTTATGCTGATAAATTCTATTTTTTAAATTCTTTGTTTTACCAATATAAATTTCATTACAATTATTTTTATTTTGAATTTTATAAATTATCATATTTAAGTCGCCGCTTGGTAGTCTCTGAGGGCTCGCCATGACGCTTGTCCCTGCTGATTGCCTAATCTTTAATATTGTCACCAATTATAATATACAAATGGTAATCAAAGCTCTAAAGGTGTTCCAGCATATTCACGGTTTTTACAAAGATGTCACCATCTAAGGGAAGCCAAATCTAACACCAACCTCCAGAATTAAGACCCAAACCTACTACAATATCACCAGGTTCACATAGTGCATTATAAACTTCAAGATTCGCAGGACTTCCACTATACGGTTGAACATTTACGTGCCAATCATTAGGTAACTTAAATGCAATTTTAGCACGTTCTATTGCAAGTTTTTCAATTTTATCAGTGTTTTCTTGTCCTTGATAATATCTTTTTCCTGGATAGCCTTCGCTATAGCAGTTCGTAAAAACACTAGACAACGCTTTTCTAACATTATCAGATACCTGATTTGTAGAAGCAACCATTCTTAAAGTTGTATGCTGTCTTTTTTCTTCAGCAGTTAATATGTCAAATACTTCTTTATCATTCATAATGGGCTATTATCCTACAAGTGAATTAACAATTTCTTTAATTTTTGCTTGATTATTACCAATTACTCTTTCTATTTCTTTACCATCTTTAAAGAATATTACACACGGTAAATTTTGAATTCCAAGTTGTTCAGCTACTGATTCACATTCTTCTACATTAGCTTTGCAGAATTTTATATTACTATTATCTTTATGTTCATAAATTAATTTATCAATGAACATTGACATTGCTCTACATGGACCACACCAAGTTGCCCAAAAGTCAACAACTGTAACTTTGTTTTCTTTTATAGTATCATTAAAATTGTTATCGTCAATATTCATACAGATCTCCATATAAAAATAAAGGACGTAAACCTAACATTAATGTTAAATATACATCCTTCTTTTTAGTTTATTTGCTATTGTAGAATAATATTTAATAATATTTAATATCAAACTGTGAACTATTTAGCTTATAATTTGATATAATATTTGAAACTTCATCACATACAGTCTCAACTGATTTTCTTGCATCAATTTTTATAATTTTAGTATGTGATTCTAGTTTATTAAGAATTACTTTATATGCTTCATATAGATCTTGAAGATACTTAATAGGAATACCAGACTCACAATCTCTAGATCGCTTTTTGATACGTTCTAAAGTATCTTCTGGTGACAACTCTAACCATACGGCGACGTCTGGATATGCAGTTTGTGCTGCAATCACTTTGTGAATATTTATATATGATAAATATTCTTTATCAGTAAAATATCCTGATTGTCTTTGAACTAATGCAAATGCTGCATCTGAATATATTGAGCTGTCAATTATTGTATCTTCACCACGTGATGATCTTAAGAATGCTTCTTGTGATTGTTTATATCTCTCAAATAATAAATTAACTTGCATTGCATAAGACCATCTATGTGGATCTTGATAATATAATTCAAGAAATGGATTTGATTCAACAGGCTCTTGATATTCAATATAGTTGCCACTTTTTGCAAGATTAGACACTAATGTTGATTTTCCTGATCCAATCAATCCAAGAATTGTAATAAACATACTGCTCCAATAAAGTGTTATTACATAATAAATTACTTAGATTTAATATTGCATATATTCATCCATAAAGTGATCAGCAATCATATCACCAGCTTCACCAGCATCTTCAGCTTCACCAACTGTTTGTCCATCATTACTAACTGCAAGAGTGCCATCATCTTCATCAAGGACAACTTCATAATCAGCTATAAACGTTGGATTATAAAAACTAACATTCACAAATCCGTTTTCAAGATTATCATCATCAAGATAAACATCAACTTCTGGTAAATCATCTAAGTCGTCTTTAATTGTCTGTAAAAGTAATTCACAGTCAATAATATTGCTATCTTCAGATTCATAGATTAGATGTTCAAGTCGTTTAATTCGCTTTTCAATAGTTAATTTTTTCATTATAGTAATCTCCATATTAAACACTATGTTTACATAATAAACATATATTTGATATACAAATTAGTTGTCAATATTTAAATATCTAAAAGGATCTTCTAAATCTTCTAATGAAATTCTTTTAATACCGGATTCAACATCCAGATCTTCAGTTGGCAGTTCAGCATAATTATCTAAATCGCCTGAATTATATTTTGCTAAATTAAGAATATCATCAGGATTAAATGCAGTCTCTTGTGTAATATATGCGTTATACAGTGCTCCACAAACGGCATCCATTCGATCTTTCATTCCGCCATGTTTTGTATCTGACGGGTGATCAACTTTATGTTTATTCCTATACCATATAAGATCAAATAATTCTTTTTTAATTGAAGACGCAAACTCTTCACTAAAATGAACTATATTTTTATAAAGACAATCTACAAAGAATAAATATTGTTCATCTGTTTTATCAACAGACTGGTATTTTACGTTAAATCCATTCTCAGTTAAGAATTGTCTACTTGCTTCACTTTGGAATTGGTCAAAACTTATAAGTCCAATTTTTAATCCTAAATTGTCTCGCATGTATTTAATAAATTCATGACATCTAGCAATTGATACTCGTTTAGGCGCTGGTGGTGGAACAATTCTTAATACAAAGTCATAATAATAATCTGGTGTTTCAACTCCATCTATTATTCTTGATCCATTTTTATAACAACATGCTATACCATAAGCATCGTTTGTCACACCAATATCGATATGCAAATATCTCTGACATTCTTTATGTGGGAAGTCAATTCCATTTAAGTAATATTGAATACAGTTATATGGTTCATCGTTTCCTGTTTCAACTGTAAACTCATCTTTTGTAAATAATGGCTTTATATCATGATCAATACAAGCTTCAAATGTTGATCTTGATGAAAATAATTTACCAGTAGATGCAACAGACATTCCAGAGAAATCTTGCAATCCCTGAATTATATTACTACTATAAATTTTATAAAAATCCATTGGAACTTCATCAATGAGATTTCTATATTCTTGAGACAATTTTGCAATAGCTTCTTTTATTGTTAAACTTGGATCTAAACTAATTCCTAATTTTGTACATAAATCAGCTGTACTATTTATAATAAATGGGTCAAATTTATCATTTCCAGCAAACACATAGAACATTTCATCAGAATATGTTCCATTTGGTTTAATATCCCATAATCTTGCACGTGCATATTTAATTGAAGAATCTGTTAATGACTTTTCATATAATTTAGATGTCATTGATGATTTAAATGTTGAAGACGATATTACAAGATTTAATGAATTATTTACACCATTTGCAGCAAAACGTGATGTTGTTCTTGATAAAACTGCATTATATAATTCTTCAACAGAACCTAAATCAACCTCTGAACCTGAGCTATTACCAAAAAAGTTAGCCTCATCAATTATACAACTAATGCAGTTTAAACCAATCATATCTGCAGTTGAACTTCCATAGAATATTCGAATATTTTCAGGAAAGTCCAATGTTGAATTTCTAAATTGATTTCTTTTAAATAGCTCTCTAAAATATGGTACGCCATCTATTATTGATCTTAATTGTGAAAATCCAGATCGTTCAGCTTGGTATTTTGTTAAACTAAAATACAAAAACGCTGTCATTGTATTTGACATTAAACCAAACAATCCGGCAATATTTTTATAGCATGATAACTCATACAGTTTTCTTAATATAATATAAAGTCCAGCAGTCGACTTGCCAGTATTGTGATTTATTAATCCACCATCTGAGATATATGTGTGACTACCGGCTACCTCAATATAACCAACAATGTTACATGAATAAACTTTATTTATAATATATAAAAAAGTATATTTATTATCTCTTAATACAGTATTTTTTTCAAGCTTTATAATTTTGTCACTTTCAGTAATGTCTGATAATTTTTTAAATATAATACTGCTGCCATCAAATACTTTTAATAAATGATCGCTTGATCCAGTAAATACTGTACCATCATTTAATGTTAATGTTATTGTTTCCTTTTCACCAATAATATGTGTTGCAACTATCTGTTCAACACCATCTTCAGTATTAATATATACTTTTACATCATTATTAAGAAGTTCTTGTATTTCATTTAGATGCAGTAGACCTTCAGAAGTTTCATACAGTGTATCATTAATAGGTCTACAGCCTATGCCGCCTGTTAATACTATCTGATTATAATGTTGTTTGCCATCTTTAAAAATATCACAAATAAGATTTTTCCAAAATGGATATAGCTTGTCAACGCAATCACGTCCGCAATAATATTGATCATTTAACCACTGTTCTATTGGAACTATAGGTCTAATTTGTTCAAAATCTTTTACTTGTATTTTGTCAATAATATTTGCGACTTGATCAATCTTTTTATCACCTGTTAAAATTTTTAATAGCTTTGCTACTTTTACATCCGGTTTACTCATTACTAGGCTCACATTTGATATATTATGAATATAAATAAAGCTATATTATAACATAACTTTATTTTAATAGATAGTATATAAAATAAAAGCCCCCAATTGGGGGCTTTTGCTATTTATTTATCCTAAATCAGATAATTGAGGTCCAGTATCTTTTAAATATTTAACAGCTAAATTAATGACTTTTCTAAATTCAAAATATACCATTTCATTACTTTCAGTAAAAGTAACACCAATCTGCTTACTCAGAAATATCTGGCAATTTAGTAATTCCTGATAAATTTCCTGCCTTGCTTGTAATACCGAGGCTGACGCTACTGTCGGGGCGAAAAAAGTCAGCCCAGATGTCAATATGTGTTGTATAATATCTAT
>Ga0247608_10001743_pt1 | contig 29008 bp, 31 predicted proteins | sample 176DNAGHGlowgp2_FD_193490 | JGI IMG/M metagenome (GOLD analysis project Ga0247608, IMG submission 193490) | Sheep rumen microbial communities from Palmerston North, Manawatu-Wanganui, New Zealand - 1766 DNA GHGlow gp2 | ecosystem: Host-associated > Mammals > Digestive system > Stomach > Rumen ... | reverse complement strand
ACAAGAATATCAAAAACTTGTAGAAGAATGGATATTATTTTACAACACAAATAGAATAAAATCAAAAACTACAAGAAAATAATCCTGTAGTTCTTTTTTTGTTGTGAACTATTTGGGGTTCACTTCATTTTGTGCTCTTTTATTAAAGTCAAAAACTTTAAGCATAATATTGTTTAAATTAAGAAAGTTAAAACCATAATTTAAAAGCAACATAATAGCCTCACTACCATAACCTTTGGATAGATGATCTTCGTCCCCAATAAATATTCCTAATTCAGCAGTGTGATTAATATAATCAATATCCATTAAACCAATACTACCAATTAGTTCATTTGTCTCATTATCGACAATGGCAAAATTATAACTGTTTGTATCATTCTTTGCTAAGTATTCATGTTCACTTTCAACACTTATTGTTTTTACATGTTGATTGATGTATTTAGCAATCTCATAATTGTTTAACCATTCAGTATACTTTTCAGCATCATCATTACTTCTTGGTGATAAATATACTTTCTTTCCGACAATTTTTCTAAAGTGCATAATCATCTCCTCCTTTCTATGATTACGAAAAAAGACACGCAATCACCTTATAGTTAGTGACTCCGTATCTTACGTGTAGGCTAAGCCCTATATAGCTAGGTATAAAACCATATATATACTCACAACTTGATGATATTGTAACATAAATTATTTATATGTCAAGTATAATTTATGTTTCTTATAATAATATATGTATCTATAATATAGCCATTATTAATATAACAACGTTTCCTAACTTGTATCCTAATCATTTAATAAAATAAATTACATATACTTAAGTATGAATAAATATAAATTATTAATTATCACTTTTTCATTCTTATCTATTTTTATTATTTCCAAAGTATATGCTACTTCTAACGATTATACACTACTTGGTAAAACTATCTATCTTGATCCGGGTCATGGTGGTATTGATAGTGGCACTACATATAAAAAAATATATGAAAAAGACATCAATCTAGTTATTTGTCAAAAACTAAGAGATTCCCTAAAAGCGAAGGGAGCTGCTGTCTATTTAACTAGAGAAACTGATAAAGATTTAGCCTTAAATAATGTTAAAAATCGTAAAAGAAGCGACTTAACTGGTAGGGCTTATCTTATTAATAAAACTAAACCAGATATGTATTTATCCGTTCATATTAATCATTTATCACAAACTAAATACAAAGGATTACAAATCTTTTATAACAATAGAAATAAAGAAAATCAAATTATTGCTGAATCATTAACTAAATATATTAAAGAAAAAACATGGAATGTAAGACCGTATAAATTAAATAATACCTACTATATGTATAAGAACATTTCACCACCTGGAGTCTTAATAGAAGTAGGCTTTCTATCTAACCCTGATGATAGATATCGTTTAACACATGAAGAGCACCAAGATAAGATTGTTTCAAATATTACTTATGCCGTTGAAAAATACTTTCAAGAAAAAAGATAAAAAGTCTTTTTTTTTTACTTTTTTTATGTTATACTTTAATAGTAGATTAATAGGCGGAGGAGGTATATATGAATAAAATAAAGAATTTGCTAACTATAGCAATTATTTTCACTATACTTCCAAATGCTATATATGCTGATTGTACGACTGAAGAGATAAAACATTTTAAGAAAATTGAAAAAGATTACAAAGTAACCTATGAATTTAATAAAGATACCGAAACTTATACGATTACATTTTATAATCCTGAACCAGATAATTATGATTATGCAATATATGGTATCGATGACATGTCTAGTTGTAAGGAGATAAATAGACAAGAAACTAAGTGTGAAAATTTGCTAGGAAATAACTATTACTTGCAAATCGTTGGCATAACAGAAACATGCAATGATACACTTAAAGAAGTTTCAACAAATTTATCAAGGCAAAATAATTATTGGGATGATCCATTATGCGAAGGTATTGAAGAATTTGTTCTATGCCAACCAACATACGATAAAGAAATCGATTATGATACATTTGTATCTAGAGTAAACATTTATAAAAAAACGAAACAAAGAGAAGAAACAAAATCAAAAGAAGAAAAAGAAAATAAAATAATTGATAATTTAATAAATTTTATAAAAGATAATTTACTTAATATAGTTTTAATTATAATATTTGTTGTAGCGATAACAATAACAGTTATTCTAGCAGCTAAATCAATAAGAAAGAGTAGGCGATTAGAATAATGAGAAAAAAAGCATATTTAATTATATATGTTATGCTAATATTCTTTATTTTCGATAAAGTGGCTCTTTGTGATGAAAACGCGGGAACATCTTTTAACGATACCAATGATCAACAGGGCGAAGCTACAGAAATGACACCATATTCATTGGGAACAGATGCTGAAGGTTATGAATACTTTTGCTCATATGAGTTACATATTAGTATAAGCGATATGATATATAATACTATTTATGATAGAGACAATAATATAATTAATTCTGGTACATTATCACCAACTATCGATGTATTAGCAGGCACATCTATTGGAGTGAACATTCATGAAACAAAAGTAAAAACCTGGACAGAACCTACTGTAAAAGTAACTAAAAAAAAGGCAGAAACATATTCCTGCCAAGGAACCTATACCGGAAAAAAGCAAAAAGGGTGCTACAAATGTCCTAAAGACCCTATAACACCTTATGAACCCAAAGAGGTAACAACTAGCCCTGTATCAACAAAAAGATTAGCAGTTAAATTATGCGGCTGTCAAACCATGGTATGTGGAGACTTCAACAAAGAAGAATGCCCAACGAGTCAAGGATGCTTTTGGGCAGGTAATGGCGATGGCACAGAAGGCGATGAAGTTACATCGGGTGACTTCTTTAATACTTGCAAAACAGCGGCTGAAAATGCATCAAAAGCTATAGTTCAACGAGATGATGGAGCATCTTATCAGTTGACACTAAGCAATTCTAATGATATAAACGCCAACTCAGGCTCACAAACAATAACTGGAACCGGAGGATGTAACTATAGTGAACCAACAAATACTTGTAACTATAATTATCGTCCGACAATCGTATGCATGAATGTAAAAACGGCAGTCGTAGAATATAAAACTGGTGATAGACCTAGTTGCAGTGATGATGAAATTCAAATAAGAGATGATGGTACTCCAACACATTGGCACTATTTTATACCACTTAATACAAAAAGCACAGATACTTTTAACTTATCATTGTCACCGAATGGCAATAATGCATTTAAAACTCCAGGACAATGTAAAAATTTCATTGATAATAATGATAATTATAGAGATTGGATAGTAAGAAACCCTGGTGGTGGTGCTTTCAATGGCGCCACTAAAGATGATGACAAGGACACTGTTGATAGTGACGGAGGATGCAAAGTAGCTTCCAATATTAGAATTGGTGCTGAACAAAAATTTTATCATGAAACAGGAAGAACAAGGAAAATGATTGAAGGATATGAACTATTCTATAGACCAATTGATATAAGTAATCCATTCCCTAATGGGATAAGTGCTAAAAGTTATTGGAAAAATCTAATAAATAACGACAATGTTATTACAGTAACCAATGCTTCAAATATTAAGAAAACTTATAAATTAGCAGATTCATTTAGAAACTGGTCATACTACATATATGATATAGATGCAAATGCTATAAGAGACTATAATAAGGATAATTTCTATACTAGTTGGGCAGATATGAAGCCTGATGGAACAAGTGATTTCATAAGAAAATTTAATATAACTAGAAATAGGAGCAACCAAGAATTTTATAAACTTGGCTGTGGCCCTGCTAATAGTGATTGGGAGGAATGTAAATCATGAAATGGTCATTTGCTTCCGTTGCCCTAATTATCATGGGTCTATTTGGATTATTAATCATTATCTTATTTAATGAAATAACTGTTAGTAATGAACAAGATTACTATACTTTAAAAGAAGCTACTGAAGCCGCAATGGTAGATGCCATTGATGTAGCATATTATAGGCTTACCGGTGAAATTAAAATGAGTAAAGAAAAATTTGTTGAGAATTTCACTAGAAGATTTACAGAAACTTCAACTTTTGGACAAGGCAATTATGGGATCGAGTTTTATCAAATAATTGAATATCCTGCCAAAGTTAGTTTACGTATTGTCGATAAGACAAATACATACAATATCTATAACACATATAGTGTTGATATAGATGCCACCCAAGCGACGATAGTCAATGAATTATCTGCAATCTTGGATGGTAGTAAATAAAGAAGAAAGGAAGGAATAAAATGAAAGGATTAAATAAATTTTTAAGGAACAAAAACACAATTACTATTTTAGGTGTATTAGCCTGCATTGCAATTTTATTTGTTGGCTATAACATCCGTATCAATCAAAAAACGGCACTTGTAACCGTATATTATGCAAATCAAACAATACAACCAAAGACTAAAATTACAGAAGATATGATTTCACGTACACAAGTACCACAATCATTTATACTAGGAGATTATTATAAGGACTATGAAAATATCGTTGGTAAGTATAGTAACTATAATACTATGATTGCTGAAGGTAGTCTATTCTATAATGATCTATTAGTGGAAGAAAGTAATTTGCCAGATGCAATTTTCTATGATATTAATGAAGGAGAAAGAGTTGTTAGTTTTCCAGTAGATACTACTTCAACATATGGTAATTCTATTATGCCAGGAAATATCGTTGATATTTATGTTAAATTAATCGATAATTCAGGAAAAGTAGTATATGGAGAATTCTTCCAAAATGTTGAAGCTTTAGCTATTAAAGATGGTAGTGGTAAGAATGTATTTGAAAGCACTGAAGAAGAAAGAACCCCAGCATTCTTATATTTCTCATTACCTGAAGCTAAGTACTTACTATTCTCATCATTAAATTATATTGCTGAGAGAAGTGGCTCTAATGACATCGAAGTTGTAATTGTTCCAAATACTGTAAAATTTACTGCTGAAGATCCTTTAGCAACTGAAGTAACTAGTGATTATTTATATAAATTCGTTCTAGATAAGATTAGTCAAATCGATGATCAAAAAGAATTATATGAAGAGTTACTAAATGAAATGGAACAACAAGAATTAGAAAGAAAACAACAAGCAAATAACCAATAATAATTATAAAAAAGAATAAAAATGGAGGTAACATATGGATGCACAATTTCAACAGGTTGATTTTGGACCTTTAAAACAGTTTCTAGATAATGATGATGTAACTGATATTTCATATAGTAACGGTGGACAAGTATGGATTAAAACATTATCAAAGGGCGTTTATCGTGTCGAAAATACTGGCATTGATAATGCTTTAGTAGAAAAAATAGCCTTTCAATGTGCCAATACAATGGGGAAGTCATTTAATATGGCAAATCCATTCCTTGATGCAGAAAGTGCCGAATTAAGACTTAACTTTGTTCATGATTCAATTGCTAGAAATGGTGTAGCCCTATTAGTACGTAAAACTCCAGCTAAAATTAGATTAGTAAAAGAACAAATTATTGCAGATGATTACATTAGATTAGATATTCATGATTTCTTATTAAAATGTGTTGAAGGCCACTGCAATATCCTAGTTAGTGGTGAGACTGGTTCAGGTAAAACAGAGTTTATTAAGTATCTTGCCGCTCACACTAAAGAAAATGAAAAAATTATTACTATTGAGGATACTTTGGAATTACACCTTGATAAGATATTTCCAACTAGAGACATCGTAGCCATGAAAACCAATAATATTGCTAGTTATTCTGATGTATTAGTAACCTGTATGAGACAGAACCCTCGTTGGATACTCCTATCCGAAGTAAGAAGTGCTGAGGCCGTTATGGCAGTAAGAAACTCAATTTCTTCTGGACATAATATCTTATCAACAATCCATGCTGATAAGGCAGCTTCTATACCAAGCAGATTATATAGTTTGCTCGAAAGTAATATTGATTTGGAACAGTTCTTAAGAAGTATTCATAGATATGTCCAATTAGGTGTTCATATTAAAGGTTACTATAGTCCAGAAAGGCAAAAATTCCATCGTGAGATAGCTGAAGTTGTTGAATTCTATGTAACTGAGGATAATGAAGCAAAAACTAATACCCTATTTAAAAAGACACCTGATGGTAAAGTTACTATTCATAATCCAACAAAATACCTATTAGGTTACCTAGAAAGTCAGGGTTTAATAATGCAACCTGACATATTAGTAAAAGAAGAATTTAAACCAATGGACGATAAAGAAAACTATGTGGTCGATAATTCAAACGCCAATGTTCAAAATAATCAAAATATAGTAAAACCAGAAGTTAACCAAGTTAGACCACAACCAATAGTAAATCAACAAAATCAAGTTAATGTAGCTGAAAGGCCAATGGTTAACAATCCCCAACCTGTAGCCAATACTAATCTAAATCAAACGATAAATAAACAACCAACTCAAAGTTTTATTCCAAATAAAAATATAGTTAATACACAAATAAATACATTAAATCAAAATATTCCAATTCAAAATGGAATGAATAATAATATGCAAACAAATAATCAATAAGAAAGTAGGTGATTAGATGGAATTTATATTAATTGCATTGATCTTAATATTCATAATGACATATCGTAATTCTTCAGGTGAAGGAATATATAAGTTTGCTAAACAACAAGCGACAGTTATATATGATCAGTATGCCCCGTATTCATATAAGGTTATGCGTGAGAAAATTAAAGAATTAGGACTAGAATATACCCCTAGACAATATACTATTCAAGTTGTTATGTTTGCAGGTATTGCTGGCGCTATTGGATATTTATATTTCTATAATTTAATTGTTGCTATCGTATATGCTATTATCGCTGTTTCAACAATTCCATACATAACATATTTAAGATGTAAAAGACAATATAGTGAATTTATATTTGAACAAATTCAAGTCTATACAACTAATACGATAATGGAATTTAATACGACACAGTCATTTATTAAATCACTTGAAGGTGTCGTTGAATCTGGCGTACTTGAAGAACCGGTTTTGTCAGATGTCAAAACAATGATTGCCCTTTCATATGAGAAAGGTGATGTTAGTGATTCAATTAATTACATGAATTCCAAATATCCATATTATATGGTAAAAAATATGCATCAATTGTTCTTACAAGTAACAAAGGAAGGTGCTAAAAATACCGAAGAAACATTTGACAATATGCTAAACGATATTGATATCTTAGTCGAGGGTGTTTATCGTGATAGATCCGATAGAAAACAATTCCATCGTCAATTTTTAATGTTTGGTATTTCGTTATATTCATTAATAATGTTAATTCAGCTAATACTAGGAGTAGAAAGTTATATCGATATGTTAGATGGTATACTTATGAAAATCCTAGTCCACGCTGTAGTAATTATAAATAGTTATTTCTTAATCAAAGGTGAGAAATACTATAATGAGAATGTGGGGGCTGAATAATGTATATAGAAATATTGTTAATTGGTGTTATTGTTTTTGCCTTACTAATATATAATGGTACTATTTCTACATCAAAATTCTTTGGTGAAAATAAAGGAATATTTGAATTATTACAAGAAAAAGATTATGAATTCTTATTAAGAGCAAAATATGGAGATCGTGTATACGATGTAAGTCAAGTATTTAGAAAAAGAGTATTTAAAGGTTTAATAGCAATTATAGTTGTAATCTTCATTTTTATAACTAACTTAAAGCCATTATACATTTTAGTTGCGGTTGTCTTTGGATATTTAATATTTAAATCACAATATTTCGATCTACGCAACTTCTATAAGAAACATTTGAATACAATTGATTCCTTATTGCCATATTATTTAAAGAGCTTGGAAGTATTAGTACAACACTATACTGTTCCAGTAGCTCTAGCGAGATCAATTGAAGATGCACCAGAAGTATTTAAACCTGGACTAAGAGATTTAGTAGCTAAAATTGAAGCTGGTGACTCTAGCGTCGATCCATATATGGATTTTGCTAATCAATATCCAGTCAGAGATTCAATGCGTATGATGAGATTACTCTATAGATTAAGTTTAGGAGAACAAGATAAAAAGCATGAACAAATGCTATCATTCTCAAAAACAGTATCTTCTCTTCAATTAAAAGCAAGAGAGCAAAAATATAAAGCTAGACTTGATAAAATGGAAAAACAAACTATGACAATGCTAGTATGCACCGGTGGAGCAGCACTTATAATCATGTTAATTGCATCCTTTACAATGATCGGTGCCTAGCGGTGTCAACAACCTAGATTTATTTAGTAATTTATGATATAATTCATTTAGTTAATAGGGAGGTGAGATGAATGAAAGAAGCAACAGGTGAAGTTTCAATGACAGTTGTAACACTAGTAGCTATCGCTGTAATTGGTGCTATTCTAGCATTATTTTGGCAACCAATAACAAATAAAATTTCAAGTTTATGGGGTACTGGTGAAAATAATACTAGAGGTGAATCAGTTAGAAGACCATAGTGATTTTTGATCATCACCATAACCTAATTTCATTTGAGATTAGGTTATGGTGATATATAATCATATTATTTACGATATTTGCTGTGTTTTATATGGCAAATATGGTAAGTAAAATGATAAGGAGGGAGAAACAATGAGAGATGCCTTTGGTGGATCATTTATGATTCAATTATTTTTGGTTTTTATCATCATTTATGTTAGTTTTACTGCTATTGCACTTAATTATGCTAAAGCCTTCAAAGCTAAAAACATTGTTGTTTCTTACCTTGAAGAGAAGGAAATTAGTAGTGTAAGAAATAATGATTTGTCAACTGTTGTCTACAATGAAATGAATGATTACTTTGCAAATAAATTGGCTGGTGAATTGAATTATCGTTATCCAATTTCAACAAGTAGTTGTACTGCTTCTAATCCACGAAATACAGTACTATGCTTTAATGACTTAGGTGTTAAAATAGAGCAAATTGAACCAAATGATGAAGAAAGAAACAAATTAGGAGTTTATTATAAAGTAACGACATACTTTGGTTTTCAATTACCATTTTTTGATCGTTTATATGCCATAAGCGGCGCTGATAATGGTCAAAACGTTATTGGCAAATGGACTATTGTTGGGGAAACTAGACCGATTGCATATGAATAAAAGGTAGGTGAATATAAATGAGAGACGCCTTTGGCGGTGTATTTATGACAAGATTAATGCTTGTGTTTATTGTCTTGTATGTTGCCTTTACGGCTGTATCATTTAAATACGCCAAATCATTTAGAGTTAAGAATAAAGTAATTGATTTTGTTGAACAAAATCAAATAACTAATATTGGTAGCTTTTTTGCTCAAGGATCTGGCAATAGTACTTCAAAATTAGATACCGTTTTAGAAACAGCTAATTACAATATAAGTTGTAATGACCTTGGGTATAATGGAAATGGAAATATCGTTGATAGAGGAACTAATAAAGTAATTGGTTATTGTTATAATGGCGTTGTAATTGTTAAAAATCAAAAATCTACAACCAATACCATTTACTATGATGTATATACATATGTAGACTGGAATCTTGGAGCATTAAATATGTTATTAGTACTAGCTGGTGATGAACAGGATAGTGAAGATCCAATCGCCGGAAAATGGCAAATTTCAGGGGAAGCAGTTGTTGTAAATAGATAAAAAAGAAAATAAAAGAGGAGTGAGAGAATGAATGTAATCGTATCCAATAAAAATGCGAATTTATTAAGTAGTATTGATGTTGATATTATAAAATCTATTAACGGTGAATTTACCGCCGAGGAAATAATTGGAACATTCTCTAACTTCTTTTTCAATCGCATGTTCTTAGATATTACGGCTGTTAAAGATTATATGAATATATCTAATATTCAAAAATTATCAATGGGTATTGAAATGGATAAAGTAATCTTTTTACTAGATAATAACTTAATGGCTAATAATGATTATTTATCAAAATTAATTAGTATGGGTATATATAATTTTGCTAATAATAAAGAATCATTAATGTATTTATATAATCACCCTAATACATATAAGGACGTTGCTCATATTCATCAATTAACTGGTAAACCAATTACCGATGATAGTAATACTGAGAAAAAAGGTAAATTCTTTAATAATAGTAGTAATAGTACCTCTGAAAGTGTTACTAGAACAGCTAAAGTAATTGGCTTTAAAAATGCTACTGCTGGAGCTGGCGCTACGACTTTAATATATATGATAAAGAAAATGCTTTCTGAAAAAGATTATGTCGTGGCCATTGAAGTTAATAAGAACGATTTTGGTTACTTCAATGAAAAAGATATGTACTCCGTTAATCAAAACAATCTTAGCGCTGCTATTAATAAATTTGGTAATGCTAATATGATTTTAGTTGATTTAAATAATGCTAATGGGGAAGTTTGTGATGAAATTGTTTATCTCATTGAACCAAGTATTATTAAACTAAATAAAATGATGCTTGTTAATAAAAGTATTTTTGATAAATTATATGGTCATAAAATTGTCTTAAATAAGAGTATGTTAATAAGTCAAGATGTTACCGATTTTGAATTCGAATCACATACGACGATTGCCTTTAATATACCACCATTAAATGATCGCGCAGATAATAGTGCAGTATTGGCAGAATTCCTTAAAATATTAGATTAATGAAAAGTAATTAAAAATTTACTTTTTTTCTTTTTAATAAATATGCTATAATACTTAATTGGTGGTATATATGAGAATAAAACAACGACATTTTTTAGAACTAATATGTATCTTTGTCATTACCTTAATGTTTAGTTTAGTCTTTAAAAAAGCAATCGTGGATGATATTTGGAATTATGGCTTTACTTATAATATATCAAATGGTTTAATTCCTTATAAAGATTTTAATATGGTAACTACTCCATTATTTCCAATACTAGGAGCATTATTTTTAATCATATTTGGTAAAAATATAGTTTGCTTTTATATTTTTCATGCCATCATTTGTACAATCATTTTTTGGTATATGAAAAAAAGTAATAATAAAAGTTATTATTTACCATATCTGTTGTTTTTATTAATTGCATCACCAAATTACAACATTCTATGTCTACTATTTTTATACATAATATTAGATTTAGAAAAGAACAATAAAAATGATTATTTAATTGGAGCTCTATTAGGACTAACATTTATAACAAAACAAAGTATTGGTTTATGTCTATGCTTACCTACCTTATTTTTGAAAGATTTGAATAAAACAATAAAAAGAGTAGTTGGTTTTATATTACCAATTATAATATTGCTAATCTACCTAATATATAATGATGCATTATATCAGTTCATTAATTATTGCTTTTTAGGATTGAGTGAATTTGGTACTAATAATCAATTAATTTTAATTGTACCAATTGCAATATTAATTATAAGTATTTGTTATTTATTATTAAAATATATCAAAACAAAAGATTATAAAATATTGTATTTAATTTGCTTCTTTGGAATGTCACTTCCAATAATTGATGGTTTTCATGTGCTTATACCATTTATAGCTACCTTCAATTATTTTCTATCTAATCTAAGACTAAATAAAAAAATCATAAGTATCGCATTTGTACTTTTCATTGGTATATATTCTATATATAATATATACATATATTATACAAGTGATAAAATAACATACCCTAATATTACAAAAACATATAAGTATAATAAGTTAGATAAAGATGATGCCAATGCAATTGTTATATTATCTAATAGATTAAAGAAAAGTGACAAGAATACATTTTTGATTAATTCATCCGGCTATATATTGAAGTTAGAAGCATCTATTCCAATTGGCAAGTATGATATGCTCTTAACAGGAAATAGCGGTAAAGATGGGACAAATGTAATTATTAATAATATAAAAAATATATGTGAAAATGAGAAATGTAGTTTTTGGGTTAATGAAAGTAGTTATGAAACTACAGAGTATAATCAATACGATAAAAAACTTCATGAATATATTGTAAATAATTATAATAAATATGAAGATGTATTGGGAATTACCATATATAGAAATTATTAAAGTAATTAAAAAATTACTTTTTTTCTTTTAATTATGATAAAATATCTAAAGAGGGATATTATGATTAAAATAATATGTATTGGTAAAATTAAAGAAAAATATTTAAAAGAAGGTATCGATGATTATTTAAAACGATTAAATAAGTATCATAAAACAGAAGTTATTGAACTTGCTGATAGTAATATAGTTAATGAGGAAAGAGAAATATTAAAATATCTTAATCCTAAAGATTACTTAATTGCAATGTGTATTGAGGGAGAAAACATTTCATCTTTAGAATTAGCTAGTAAAATAGATAAAATATTTATTACTAATCCAAATGTTACTTTTATTATTGGTGGGTCTGATGGTCTAACTGATAACATCAAAAATAAATGTAATTATCGTCTATCCTTTTCTAAAATGACTTATCCCCATGGCTTGTTTAGATTAATTTTACTAGAACAAATATATCGTAGTTTTAAAATATTAAATAATGAGTCGTATCATAAGTAGGTGAATTATGAAAATAGGAAATGTAGAATTGAATGGACAAGTTATTCTCGCTCCAATGGCTGGAGTATGTAATAGTGCCTTTAGAAAAATATGTAAAGAAATGGGAGTATCCTTAGTATGCGCCGAAATGGTCTCTGATAAAGGAATGATTTATAATAGTAAAAAAACTAAAGAAATGCTTTATTTTGAAGAAATGGAAAGACCAATATCACAACAAATATTTGGTAGTGATAAAGAAACTTTTATGGAAGCCGCTAAAATGGTTTATGAAATTATGAAACCAGATATTATTGATATTAATATGGGATGCCCTGTTCCTAAGGTAGCTGTTCGTTCACAGGCTGGATCAGCGTTGTTAAAAAATCCTGATTTGATTTATGATATCGTTTCATCGGTTGTTAAAGCTGTTCCAGTACCCGTAACAGTTAAAATTCGTAGTGGCTGGGATAGTAACTCGATAAATGCTGTTGAAGTGGCTAGAATATGTGAAAAAGCTGGAGCCAGTGCTATTACTGTTCATCCACGTACTAGAAGTCAAATGTACTCAGGAAAAGCTGATTTAGATATCATTAAACAGGTTAAAGAAAATGTTAATATTCCTGTTATTGGTAATGGGGATATTATTGATATTGAATCAGCTAAACATATGCTTGAATACACTAAATGTGATGCCATCATGATTGGTAGAGGAGTATTAGGTAATCCGTGGTTAATTAAAGAAATAGATACCTACTTGAAAACTGGTAAAATAATTGACAAGCCAACATACGAAGAAAGAATTAAAATGTGTTATCATCATATGAATTATTTATTAAAACAAAAAGAAGAAAAAGTGGCAGTTTTAGAAATGCGCAGCCATATTGCCTGGTATATAAAAGGTATGCCTTATCATAAAGAGATAAAAAACCTTATTTTTAAAGCAAAAACTAAAGAAGAAATTGAAGAAGTACTTGATAATTACTTAAAAAAATTATATAATTAGTAAGAAGGAAGTGGATAAAATGCGTGAATTTACCGATCAAGAATTAATAAGAAGAGAAAAAGCAGATAAATTACGTAGCTTAGGTTTAGATCCATTTGGACATCGTTTTGATAGAACCGCTTGGAGTAATGAGATTAAAGAAAAGTATCAAGATATAGAACACGATGAATTTGAAAATATTACTGACGAATTTATCGTTGCTGGTAGAATAATGTTTATAAGAAAGATGGGAAAAGCATCATTCTTTACAATTCAAGATAAAACCGGCAAGATTCAAATATATATTTCAATCAATGATGTTGGTGAAGAAACTTATGAATTATTTAAAACAGCTGATATTGGTGATATTGTTGGCGTTCGTGGTAGAGTAATGAAAACGCGTACTGGAGAAGTAACTTTAAAATGCTTAGAGTATACTCATCTAGTAAAAGCTCTAAGACCATTACCAGAAAAATTCCATGGTTTAACTGATATTGAAGAAAGATATCGCCGTCGTTATGTCGATTTGATTATGAACGAAGATTCTAAAAAAATAGCCTTTACAAGACCAAAAATCATTCGTGCAATTAGGAATTTTATGGATGATAGAGGCTTTACTGAAGTAGAAACCCCTGTCTTATCAACATTACTAACTGGTGCTGCAGCTAGACCATTTGCTACTCATCACAATGCTCAAGACTTAGATATGTACTTGCGTATTGCTTTAGAATTACCACTTAAAAGATTACTTGTTGGTGGCATGGAAGCAGTATATGAAATAGGTAGAGTATTTCGTAATGAAGGCATGGATACTAGACACAATCCAGAATTTACGATGCTGGAAGCATACCTTGCATATTCTGATCTTGAAGGCATGATGGAAATGACTGAAAGCATGTTTAAGGCCATTGCTAAAGAAGTATTTAATAAATACACTTTTAATTGGTATGGCAATGAAATAGATTTATCAAAACCATTCAAAAGAATTAGTATGGTTGATTCTATAAAAGAAAAAACAGGTATTGACTTCTTAAAAGTTAAGACTGTTGAGGAAGCTTTAAATTTAGCTAAAGAACATGATATAGTTGTTGAGAAACACCAAGAAAAAATTGGACATATAATTAATTTATTTTTTGAAAAATATGTTGAAGAGACTTTAATTCAACCAACTTTCTTATATGGACATCCCGTAGAGATTTCACCATTAACTAAAAGAAATCCTGATGACCCAAGATTTACAGAGCGTTTTGAATTATTTATTGGTGGCAAAGAATTTTGTAATGCTTATACTGAATTAAATGATCCAATTGATCAGTTGGAAAGATTTGAAGATCAATTAAAAGAAAAAGAATTAGGAAATGATGAAGCCAATGATATTGATATGGACTTTATTGAAGCCCTAGAATATGGTATGCCACCAGCTGGTGGAATTGGCTATGGAATAGACAGAATGTGTATGTTATTTACGGAGGTTGATTCAATAAGAGATGTAATTTTATTCCCACAAATGAAGAAAAAGTAATAATACGAAAAGATAAAAAGAACGACTTGTGATACTTAAAGGGAGGAAAAATGAAAAAAATCAAAGAATTTATTGGAAAGTATAAAACTATCGTTTTATGTGCCATAATCTTAGCTTTAGTAGTAGCTTCAGTACTATTATTTGGCTGGGTTGGATTATGGTATGATGCTATAGTTGCTTTAATCGTAGGCATATCATTAACTGATATTAAAAAACATAGCTTATTAAAAATACTAAGTATTATGATGCTAATAATAGTTCTTATTAGTTATCTAGTACCAGGAAGACAAGGCGCAATTGATCGTATTGGAATAGCTGATTTGTTAACAAACTATTTTGCTATTGTATTACAAAATTTTGCACCAATTGCCTTATTTGCACTTGGTATTGGCGGTTTTTATGGAGTATTAAACAAAACTCCAAGTTATAAGAAATTATTAGATAATATTGTTACTTCTGTTAAACCAGTAAGTAAAAGATTTATCTATTTTGTAATTATCATATTTGCTATTATTGCTGCTTTAACTGGAATTACAATACCATTGTTTATATTTGTTCCATTTGTCGTAGCAATTATCCTATTATTAGGATATGATAAATTAGTTGCTTTTTCTGCTACTATCGTAAGTATTTTAATTGGATACATTGGTGGAGCATTTGTAACATTTATTAATCCTAATAGTGGAGCAAATGATACTTACGAAGCATTTATTGGCATTGAAGAAAAATTTGCCAATGTATTTCCAAAATTATTATTACTTTTTGCCGGAATAGGATTACTTGTTTACTTCGTAGATAAACATATCAAAAATGTTGAAGCTAAGAAAGTAAAATATGACTTAAATGATAATTCAGAATTACTAATTGCAGAAGTTAAAGGAAAATATAAAGATATTAAAACATGGCCTTTAATTGTTATATTAGCAGTAACATTTATTATTTTAGTTATTGGTATGATTCCTTGGAATAGTTTATTTGGAATCAGTGTATTTTCTGACTTCCATACATGGCTAGTCGGCTTACATATCAAAGAATTCTATATTATTCCAAACATCATTTCAGCTAATTTACCTGCATTAGGTGAATGGACTGGTAGCGGAAATCCAATGAGCGTATATATTTACTCATCAATGCTACTACTATTTGTAACATTTATAATTGCCTTGATTAACAAAGATGGTTTAAATGATACATTGGATAATTATCTTGAAGGCGTTAAAAAGATGATACCAGCAGCAGCTTTAATTACAATTGCTTATGCTGTACTAGTATGTGCATTCAATAATGGATTTTTAGAAGGAATAATTTCAAACTATGGCAAATTCAATTATGGTGTATCTACATTATTAGCTTTCTTAGGCTGCTTATTAAATGTTGATACAACTTGGATTGTAATTGGAGCATATTCACCAATTGTTAGTTTAATTACTGATGAATCTATCTATGCTTCAGTAGCCATCTTATTCCAAGCATTATATGGAATTTTCTCATTAGTTGGTCCAACAAGTTTAATCTTAATTTTAGGATTAACATACTTTGATATTCCTTATACAACATGGTTAAAATATATTTGGAGATTTATTCTATATTTACTAATCCTAGTTGCTTTAGTAATATTATTAGTAATATTATTATAAAATTAAAACACCTCATGGTGTTTTTTTTCGTTCTTGAATTTTATAGACAATTTTAAGGGCTAACTTAGTCGGTAAAAACCTACTAAAGAATAAACCCATTCGTACTGAAAATCCCGGAATAATTATTAATTTTCTTTTAAACATTTTATTGATAGCATATCTAGCTACATATTTAGCGTCTAATTCCTTTAAATTAAATTTTACATTTGCCCGTTTATTGAAATTAGTTTCAACAGGGCCTGGACATAAAACGCTTATTACCTTATCACTATGATTTTTTCTTAGTTCTTCATATATACCTAAAGTGTAACTACGAACATAACTCTTTGTGGCATAATAGGTACTCATTAAGGGACCACCCATCATCAAACCAGCGGAACTTGCAACATTTAAAATATATTTTGTATATTTGTTATTAACAAATAGTTTTGTTAATATATGTACTGCTTTAATATTTAAGTCTATCATGTTAAGTTCTATATCTGTATCAGCATCATGATAATCGCCAAACAAACCAAAACCAGCATTGTTAATAACAACATCGATTTTGTCATCTTTTATTTGTTCATATAATTTATAACAATTACTAATCTTAGCTAAATCATATTCTAATACAGTTACTTTTGTTTTAGTAATATCTTTTAATTCCTCTAGTTTATTTTTACTTCTAGCTACGACGATAATATCATATCCTAATTCTGATAGATAAATAGCCATTTCTCTACCAATTCCTGAACTAGCGCCAGTTACTAATGCTTTCATTTTATCACCTAATATTATTATACCCTAATTCATAAAAAAATAAAACTCCCAAAGGAGTCTTATTTTGTTCCGTAAATTCTATCACCGGCATCACCTAAACCAGGTACAATATATTTATTTTCATTTAAATGATCATCTATGCTTGCACAATATATTTTTACATCTGGATGTTTTTCAGTAACTAGCTTTAAACCTTCAGGAGCAGCTATTATACACAAGAATTTAATCTTTTTTACGCCCTTACTTTTAAGTAATTCAATTGCATCGATGGCTGAACCTCCGGTAGCTAACATTGGATCCAATATAATAACTTCTCTTTTTTCGATATCTTTTGGTACCTTAAAGAAATAATTTACTGGTTTAAATGTCTTTTCATCACGATACATTCCAACATGTCCAATTTTAGCATTTGGAATAACCGTAATTACTCCATCTAACATTCCCATTCCTGCTCTAAGAATAGGAACAAAAGCATATTTATCTTGATCAATTTTCTTTGTTTTAAATTTAGTAATCGGTGTTTCAATTGTTACATCTTCAAGTTGGGCATCAGCCATTGCCTCATAACATACAAACATGGCAATTTCTGATACTAATTCTCTAAATTCTTTAGTACTTGTATTCTTATCCCTTAGTATTGCTAATTTATGGGTAATTAAGGGATGCTTCAATTCAATAACATTTTTCATTTTATCACCTATTCTTGATTTTCACTTGGAATTATTAAGTTTAGAATAATTCCCACGATTGATGCTAAACTCATTCCTGAAATGGTTACTGATAAGTCACCACTAATAATTGATATTGCAGCACCACCCAAACCTAGAACTAGCATTGAAGAAGCCACAACTACATTCTTAGACATTTCAAAATCTACTTTATTTTTAATTAATACTTTTAATCCATTGACGGCAATAAAGCCATATAGTAGTAATGATACTCCTCCTAATACAGCATTAGGGATTGTTGAAACTAGCGCTGTGAATTTACCTAAAAAACCAATTATAATTGCAATAATTCCTGCAATGCCAATTACTTTAACTGATGCTACTTTTGTCATTCCAACAACTGAAGTATTCTCACCATAAGTTGTATTGGCAGGTCCTCCCAATAAACCGGCCACAAATGTTGCAATACCATCACCAAGTAGTGTTCTATCAAGTCCAGGATCTTTAATTAAATCCTTACCAATAATATTACCTAAAGATGTATGATCGCCGATGTGTTCACAAAGTGTAACTAAAGCTACTGGGGCAATTGTTATAATTGCTACAAAACTTGGTTTATAATCTTTAAATGGTAATACAAAATTTGGAATACCAAAGAAGCTAGCCTCGGCAACTGGTTTAAAATCAATTAATCCAAATATTACTGCTGTAATATATCCAGCAATAATTCCAATTAGGAATGGAATAATTTTGAAGAACCCTTTTGCTTTAGTCATCACAAATGCCGTAACTAAGAAAGAAACCAATGCTACAATTAATACTTTCCAATCAATAGCTGTGCCAGAAGACAAACCAATTTGCGAAATAGCTGAAGGGGCTAATCCCAAGCCAATAATCATAATCATTGGTCCAATTACTACCGGTGGTAATAACTTTTCAAGCCAATCTTTTCCAGCAAATCTAATTATGATAGCTATAACTACATAAATTAGACCGACAGTCATAATTCCCGTCATTGCTCCTGCCATTCCACCTTTTGTATAAGCTGCAGCAATTGGTGTAATGAATGCGAATGAACTTCCTAAATAGACGGGCGATTTTTTCTTGGTGCAAACAAGATAAATTAATGTTCCAATTCCGGAAGTAACAAGTGCTACGGGGATGGTCAATACTGTTTCTCCTGCTGCGGCATTTACTAGTATTGGTACTAATATTGTTGCACCAAACATTGCGAAGACATGTTGCAATGCTAAAATTAGCGTTTTGCCAATAGGTGGCATTTCATCGACATCATATGTCATTTTTTTGTTTTTCATAAACAAACTCCTTCCTTGTTGGTGACTAATCATAATAAAAAGAAGAGAAAAAATATTTCGCTTCTTTAAATATTAAAATTAACAATTGAAAATAAAATACTAAAAACAATAAATAAGTGAATATTTAATAGATTTTTTACAACACCTTTGTCTTTGTATTTTACTATCATTTGCTTCACCTTCTATAAGAGATTAACATATTATTTTTAAAATTGCAACACTTTTTAAAAAAATATTGTTAAAAATAAAAAACTATTATATAATGATTGCGAGGTGAGCGGTATGGAAAGATTACAAAAAGTTATCGCCAATCTAGGTTATACTTCTAGAAGAAAAGCCGAAGAGTTAATTACGGCTGGCAAAGTAAGTGTCAATGGAAAAGTTACTACTGAGTTAGGAACCAAAGTAAAAAGTAGTGATACCATCTCAGTAGAAGGTGTAACTTTAGATAATAATAAGAATTATGAGTATTATCTTTTAAATAAACCACGTGAAGTTATTTCTTCGGTAACCGATGAACACAATCGAAAAACTGTTGTCGATTTAATTGATACTAAGGAAAGAATTTATCCAATTGGTAGATTAGATTATGATACAACTGGAGCAATCATTTTAACTAATGACGGTTATTTAGCTAATAAACTAATGCATCCATCTAGTAGTATCCCCAAAAAATATGTTGCCAAAGTATCAGGATTAGTTACCGGTTATGAAATAAAAGAATTGCGTAATGGTGTAATTATCGATGGTAAAAAAACTGCTAAAGCTAAAGTCAATTTAAAAAAGTATGATAAAAAAACTGACAAGTCATTAGTTGAATTAGTAATCCATGAAGGAAGAAATCATCAAGTAAAGAAAATGTTTGAAGTCCTTAATCATGAAGTAATTAAATTAAAAAGAGAAGAATATGCTAATTTAAAACTAACTAATTTAAAACCAGGAGAATATCGCAAATTAACAAACAAAGAAGTCGCAATACTATATTCATTAATAAAAAAGAAGTAACGCTACTTCTTTTCTTTATCTTTATCCATATCGATATCTTTATACTCGACGAAAGCAACAATTTGTAACATTGAAGTAATAATTGATGATAATAATACATAAATACCATATATATTCGGTATATATGCTAAGATTAAGGTAATCGATAAGCAAGTTGTCTTTATCTTTCCTAACATATTTGATCTTGGATGATTATCCTTTGCTTCCGACAAAAGATTAATATAACTAATACATAATTCTAATACTAAGTTTATTAGTAGCACCGGAAATTTGATAATTGCTGGAATCATTATTCCAAAAGCGAATATTTTATCACACACAGCATCTAATTTAATCCCAAAATCAGTGACACAATTAAATCTTCTGGCTAATCTACCATCTAAAAAATCAGTGATCGCAAAAAATATTAATTCAATAACTGCCATTCCAATTTTTCCTAGTAATATTGTTGGTATAATTATGAAAGGAGCTAAAGCCCTTGAAAATGTCAATATATTAGGTATTTGTCTTTTGATATTTCCTTTTTTAATGTCTTTAATTTGCAAAATAAATTCTTTTATAAAACCATTTACTAACTCTTTCATGTTATTCACACTCACTATCATGACAATACTATTATATTATAATGATAAGAAAAAAACAACTAAAAAGAGACCTATTTGGCCTCTACGATGAGTTTAATTGCTGTCCTCTCATCACCATCAATTACAATATCTGTAAATGCTGGGATACATACTAAATTTTTTCCTGCTGGAGCTACAAATCCTCTAGCAATAGCGATCGCCTTAATTGCTTGATTTAAAGCACCGGCGCCAATTGCTTGTACCTCAACACTATCACGTTCTCTAAAAACATTAGCTAGTGCTCCCGCTACTGCATTAGGATTAGATTTAGTTCCTACTTTAAGTGTTTCCATTGTATATCATCCTTTCTAATACATTAATATATATGTTTTAATGATTAAAAAGATACTTCTAATTTACATTTAAAGTTTGTAATGTTATAATTAAGATAGTTCAAAATATAAAGAGGTGGATTATGGGTAAATTGAAAAAGTCTGGATTTCTTGAAGGGGCCTTCATTGCCACAGTATGTATTATTATTACAAAAATTTTAGGTATTCTTTATGTTATTCCTTTTTATAATATCATTGGTGAAAAGGGTGGTACATTATATGGATATGCCTATAACATATATAATATTTTTTTAATTATTTCATCAGCTGGTATTCCACTTGCTATTAGTAAATTAACAAGTGAATATGCCACATTAAAACAAGATGATAAAAAGATAAGAATGTACCAAATATCAACTAAAGTTATCATGATTTTTTCGATAGCTTCCTTTTTAATATGTTTTATCTTTGCTCCTGTTTTTGCAAAAATAATTGTTGGTGATTTAACTGGCGGCAATAGTATCAATGATGTTTCATTAGTTATTAGAACAATATCATTTGCCTTGCTAATAATCCCTATGCTAAGCATTAAAAGAGGGTACTTACAAGGACATACATATATTAAAGAGCCATCAATTAGCCAAATAATTGAACAAGTAGTCCGTATAGCTATTATTATTGTCGGAAGTTATCTATGTGTTAAAGTATTCAATCTTCCAGTAAAATATGCTATTGTTGTTTCAACCTTAGCAGCTGCAGTTGGCGGACTAGTAACATATCTATACTTATATATTATTACCAGAAAGAATAAAAAACAACTAGGATTAGATCTAACCGTTAAAGAAAATAAGAAGACCGATAAAGAAATCATCAAGAAAATTATTACATATTCAATTCCCTTTATTGTTATCAATCTAGTAAATAATGCGACAACTTTTGTCGATATGGTTTTAATAATAAAAACTCTTCCAAAAATGGGCTTTTCTGCTCCGGATACTGAGTTTATTGGTAGTGTATTTACTACTTGGGGAGTTAAAATAAATACCATTATTACTTCCATTGCCAATGGATTAATTATTAGTTTAATTCCTAATATGGTTAAAGATTATAATGAGAAAAATACTAAATCAATGAATTTAACATTCAATAAATGTTTAAAAATAATATTGCTAATTATTGCTCCATTAGCAATATTTATGAGTGTTATGTCGACAAGTATGTGGAATACCTTTTATAATCCAAACGAAATTGGATCACTAATTATAAAACTTAATATTATTGTGACAGTATTTGATTGCTTATACATTGTTGTTAATTCTTTACTTCAAAGTATTAATGCTGAAAAGATAATCTATAAAAGCGTCATTATTGGACAATTAATAAATGTCGCTTTAGATATTCCCCTTATGGTATTGTTCCATAAAATTGGTTGGCCAGCTTATTATGGCGCCATCGTGGCCACACTTGCATGTTTCTTAATTTCAACCGGTATGAGTATGCACTATTTAAATAAAGAAATGCATTTAAATTACAAGGAAACAGTCACATCAATACCTCGTTTTATCATATCAGCTGTAATACTGGTTGCAATGTTAATGATATTTAAATCCTTTTTACCAGTTAACAGTAGTAGTAAATTAACTCAATTAATTAATTTAGCAATTACTGGTGTTGCTTGTGGTGGTACATATATCTTAATTAATTTTAAAAGCATTTTAAGTATTTTGCCAGAAAAACTTACTAGAAAATTAAAATTATTAGAAGGAGAAAAATAATATGAATAAAGAAAAAGATTTAAAACCAATATGGGTATACTTAGTAGCCTTTTTTGGAGTACAATTTTTAGCAGGAATAGTTATTGGAGCAATGTATCCTAACAATACTATCGACAAGATCAATGAATTAACAGGAGTTATTACTTTTACAGCCTATTTTTCTACTTTTTTAATATTATTTATCTTATATCATAAACAATTTAAAGAAAAATTGGCTAAAATAACAAAAAAAGATATCATTATAATTGTTGTTGTAGCTGCAATTACCATTGCACTTAATGAATTACTATCAACACTATTTACAAATTTTGATGTTGATATGAAAAATCAAGAAGCAGTAGTAGCTGCTTTTGAAAGAAATAAAACGATAATGTTTGCAGCGGTAGTCATATTTGCTCCAATAGTTGAAGAACTAGTTTTTAGATATTCATTTTCCACATTTATAAAAAACCAATATGCATTTGTCATTATATCATCACTAATATTTGGCCTAATGCATAGTACTGGTATTGCAATTATTGTATATTTCGTTTTAGGATTATGTTTATCACTTATATATTTAAAGACAAATAAAAATATTATTTCCTCGATCATAGTTCATATTTTAAATAATTTATTTGCCATATTAACACTAAGTACTATGCTTAGATAACAAGACGAAATAATCGTCTTTTTTAAATCTTATACCAAAATTATGCCTTGACATAAACCTCAAAGTTATATACAATTATATTGTATAGTTTAAATTCAAATAAATTTTTTCTATAAATAAAATTAATTTAAAGAATGGAGGTGTTCATGTGAGTAATACTGTAATCTCCATTTTAGCATTTGTTCTTGGAATTATAATTGGTGTAGTTATATATTTAATTATAAATAGTCTTAAAAATAAAAAAACTGAAAAGAAGGCTGATTCAATAATTACCTCAGCTAAAAAAGATGCTGAAAAATTAAAAAGAGAAAGTATCTTTGAAACCAAAGAAGAAATCAACAAATTAAAATTAGATGCTGATAAAGAAATAAAAGAAAAGAAAAATGAGATTAAAGAATCAGAAGAACGTTTATTACAACGTGAAAAAAACATTGATAAACGCGATGAAATGATGCAAGTTAGAGAAAAAGGTTTAGAAGATAGAGAAAATAATCTTTTAAAAAAACAAGATGAAATCCAAGAAATCAAAGAAAAAATGGAAGCAATCAAACGTGAACAATTAGAAGAATTAGAAAGAATTAGTGGATTCAGCAAAGAACAAGCAAAAGAATCAGTCATGAAAATGGTTGAAGAAAAAATGGCTAAAGAAATCGCTGCTTACATTAAAGAGCGTGAAGCTGAAGCTAAATTGGATGTTGATGCCAAAGCCAAAGAAATGTTAGTTAACTCAATGGAAAAATATGCTGCTGATGTAACTAACGAGCAGACTGTATCTGTAATTAGTCTTCCTAACGATGAAATGAAAGGAAGAATAATTGGAAGAGAAGGTAGAAATGTTAGAACTATTGAATCAGTTACGGGTGTAGATTTAATCATTGATGATACCCCTGAAGCTATCGTAATTTCAAGTTTTGATCCAATGAGAAGAGAAATTGCAAGACTAACCCTAGAGGCTTTAATCAAAGACGGTCGTATTCATCCAGCAAGAATTGAAGAATTATATGACAAAATGTGTAATGAAGTTAATCAAAAGATTAAAGAGTATGGTAAAAATACGATTTATGAATTAGGATTATCACGCATGGACCCTGAATTGGTTGAAATTGTTGGTAAATTACACTTTAGGACTAGTTATGGCCAAAATGCCTTAAAACATTCTAAAGAAGTAGCTTATATTTGTGGCTTACTTGCTGCTGAACTTGGTGAAAATGTCAATCTTGCTAAAAGAGCTGGATTACTCCACGATATTGGTAAGGCTATCGACTTTGAAATGGAAGGCAGCCATGTCGATATTGGCGTAGAACTAGCAAAAAAGTATAATGAAAGTAAAGTAGTTATTAATGCAATTGCATCCCATCATGGTGATACTCCTGCAACTAGCGTAATTGCTTCAATTGTAAGTATTGCTGATACTATTTCAGCTTCACGTCCAGGAGCTAGAAATGATTCGACCGAAAACTATTTCCAAAGATTAGAGAAAATTGAAGAAATTGGTAATGAAGTTAAAGGCGTCGATAAAGCATATGCTATCCAAGCTGGTAGAGAATTACGTGTCGTTGTTAAACCAGAGGAAGTTGACGATTTAATGTCATATCAAATTGCTAGAAGTATTAAAGAAAAAATTGAATCTGAAGTTCAATATCCTGGTACAATTAAAGTAACTGTGATTAGAGAAACTAGAGTAACCGAAGAAGCTAAATAATTTAGTTTCTTTTTCTTTTTATATTGAAAAAATAAATTATTATGTTATAATTAAGTAAAGTAGGTGGAAAATGAAAAAAAATAAATTACTGTTTTTAATGTTAATTTTGGTAATAACCATCTTTACAAGTAAAGGGGTATATGCAGAAAGTATTAATGTATCGCTTGATTATTTATCATATAACAATGGCAGTAGAAATCTATGGGCTTATAAACACATAAATAATAGGGATGACCCGTACTATAAAATTAGAGCTAATAGCAACGTTGCGTATTGTATGGAAGTTGGTGCTGATTTAGATCCAAAATATCCTTATGATAGTGATGCAGGTCTTACATTAGATAGTTATCTTGAAGGTAAAGTAAGCACTAGTAAGAAAGCAAACTTAATCAAGCAACTAAATAATTATTTATATTTTGGATACAAAGCAGGAGACACTTATAGTGATGATAATGAAGCAGTAAGATACGAATTAGCAACTCAAAAACTAATATGGGATGCAATCTATGATGCTGGTTATCGAACTGATCACTATACTAAAAATATGGTATATTACCTTGGCGAGTATCCATTGGATGCTGAAAATCAACCTCGCCATACACCATATACAGCTAGTCTTGGAGATGTAGCTGTCCAAACAGAAATGAATGCTATAAATTCAAAAATTAATACCTATAAAAAGACCCCATCATTTTGTTCAAGTAGTGTAAAATTAGAAATTGCTTTAGGTGAAACTGCAACCTACACAGATAGCAACAAAGTCTTATCAAAATTCCAAGTTACTTGCAGTGATGGTATTAAATGTGAAGTTGATGGTAATAAGCTCACAGTAACCGCTAAAAAAGTTGGCGCTGACCACAAAATAACATTTACTAAAAGTGGCAGTGGAACTGGTGCTAAAGTTTATGCCGTTTCAGGACAACAAGCAATAATCATTGGCGGTGGAGAAGTTGCTCCGGTATCATGTGATTTTGGTATAGATACTTATGAAAATGTTCAAACTGGAAGTTTTCAAGTATTGCTATTTAGCCTGATTGGATTAGCATCATTCTTTGTAGGTTACACTATATTTGCAACAAGAAATAAGAAAGACACTAATCAAAGCGCTTAAATAAAGCGCTTTTTAAATTATCAAAAATATAACTATCAATTTTTTAGATATTATGTTATAATATAAAATGAATATAAAGGACGGTGCATACCAATGATATTAAATGATATATCGACAACCTTAAAAGCAATGATTGATATTGCATTAGTATGGATACTCGCTTATGCTGTACTAAAAAACTTAAAAAACAATGTCAAAATGGTCTTTTTATTAAAAGGCGTTATTATTCTAATAATTATAAAAATTGCTAGCGATTATTTTGATTTGAAAACAACTGGTGTTGTTCTTGAATACATCTTAACATGGGGCGTTTTAGCCTTGATTATTATCTTTCAACCAGAAATTAGAAATTCATTAGAACAATTAGGTAAAAAGCAAATAATAACAAGACATAGATCACTTACATTAGATGAAAGAGAAAAAGTAATTTATGAAATAATGAATTCAATTGATTATATGCGCAAAGCCAAAATTGGTGGTTTAATTGTAATCGAAAGAGAAATAAGTTTAGCTGATTACATTGAAAAGAGTAAATCACTTGATGCTGATATTTCATCAGAATTATTAATTTCTATCTTTTTTCCAAGAAATCCACTGCATGATGGCGGTGTCATCATTCAAGGCAATAAAATAACTAGCGCTGGAGTTGTCTTTCCAATTAGTTTAAATGGTAAGATTAATAAAAAATTAGGAACAAGGCATAGGGCAGCTTTAGGAATAAGCGAAGAAAGCGATTGTATTGCCATTGTTATTTCTGAAGAAACTGGTAAAATATCAATTGCCATTGATGGCGTTTTAAATTATAATTTATCAATTGATGATACACGTATGATTTTAATTGAAGAATTAAAACCTAAAAAAGAGTTATTATTAGATGATGAACTTGAAGATGAAGCAGAAAGCGAGGCTGATAATAATGAAAAGAAATAAGAAAAGAAGAACTAAAAAAGCCTTTCTTTTAATCAAAGCAATTATTAAATTAATAGATAAGAAAATTGTTACTCCAATTACTAAATTTATCTTATTAATTAGTGACAAAATGGGAAATAGAACCGATAAATTTGAAAGATGGTTAGTAAAAAAGAACACCTTAATCTTTATTTCCCTTATTATTGCTTTGGTAGCTTTCTTCAATATTGATAAAAGAACTACTTCATTATTAGATTCTTATGCTGAAGTATTATATAATCAAAAAGTTGAGGCTATCTATAACACAGAAACTTATGTTGTCGAAGGAATACCTGAAACCGTTGATGTAACATTGATAGGTCGAAAGATCGACATGTATTTAGCAAAACAATCATCAAATGGTACAGTAACTATCGATATTTCTAAGTTAAAAGCGGGTACACATAGAGTAACGTTAAACTATAAAGGCGAAATTGACTCTGTCGACTATAAATTAGACCCAGGCTCTATCAATATTAATATTTATCCAAAAGTATCGACAACTAAATTAGCTACAATCGATACAATTAATAAAGAAAGACTAGATACGAAATTATCTGTTTCTGGGGTCACAATCGATAAAGAAGAAATTATCATTAAAGGCGCAGAACATATGATTAATAAGGTTGCTAATGTTAGAGCACTAGTAGATATTTCTAAATTAGTTGATCCTGAAGTTGGTGTTATGACATTAGAAAACGTTCCTATTATTGCATATGATAACGATGGTAAAGTCGTAGATATTGAAATGGTTCCTAGTAAAGTAACGGCAACTATCAATATTGATTCCCCACATAAAGAAGTTCCAGTAAAAGTTATACCAAAAGGTGAAGTTCAATTTGGTAAAGCAATTAGTTCAATAACTTCTAGTGAAACAAAGGTAACAGTTTATGGTGAAGAAAGTGCATTAGCTAAAATTGAATTCTTACCAGTTGAAGTCGATGTTACAAACTTAAGTGAAAATAAAACCTTTACGGTATCATTACAAACGCCAACTGGTCTAAGAGAATTATCTGCAAAAAATACAAAGATAACGATTTCACTTGGCGAAGAAGAAACTAAAGAAATAAATGATATAATGATTGAAACAACTAATTTGGATTCAAATTATAAAGCTGCCGCTATTGGTGCCGCTTCAATCAAAACAACAGTAATTGTAAAAGGTACAAAGGAAGTACTAAATTCAATAGACGAAAGCAAAATTAAAGCTATTGTTGATTTAACGGGTTATACAGAAGGTGATCACGAAGTTACAATAACGGTAACTGGTGATGATGTTAAAGCAACATATACACCAAAGACAACTAAAATTAAAATCAGAATATCTAAAAAATAGAATGTGAAAAGCAATCATATATAATATGGTTGCTTTTTTTGTTTTTTTTACAAAAATTGACAAAATATACAAAAAGTGAAAAAAAGTGTTGACAAGAAGTAAATTGTTTGGTATATTATTAACTGCCAACCCGAAAAAGGGTTGCATTTGAACAAAATGTTCTTTGAAAAC
>Ga0247608_10001741_pt1 | contig 29042 bp, 18 predicted proteins | sample 176DNAGHGlowgp2_FD_193490 | JGI IMG/M metagenome (GOLD analysis project Ga0247608, IMG submission 193490) | Sheep rumen microbial communities from Palmerston North, Manawatu-Wanganui, New Zealand - 1766 DNA GHGlow gp2 | ecosystem: Host-associated > Mammals > Digestive system > Stomach > Rumen ... | reverse complement strand
TTACATGCAGTTTGCAATACAGGGAAATTAATATCACCTGCCTCGTCCACCGTGTAGAATTGTAGCGCAGGTGTGGTGCTCACTTGTGTGCCTCCTCCGCCATACACCACCAGCGGCAGGTTATATGGCACCACCGCCTCCTGGTCCAACGCGGAGACCACAATCGTCAGCGCGTCGCCCGGACGGATGATCACTTCCGACTGGGGTTGGTAGGTTGCATTAACGGAATCTTCTATTGCAGTCTCGGCATCACGAAGATACGTCATTTGTTTCTGAGTCACGCAGCTGCTTGCCAATCCGACAAGCGCCGCCAGGATAGTCATTCGTGCAATTGTACGCATAGTTATTCAAAATAAGCGTGCAAAGGTACGACAAAAATTGCATATATGCAAATTTTTAGGAAAAAAAGTCGATTTATTTGTACATTTAAAAAATTTGTAGTACTTTTGCATGACATTTTGTCAGGTTATATGACAGCACAAGAGTTATTATCCATCAAACAGCGCTTCGGCATCATCGGTCAAAGCCCTCTTCTCAACCGCGGAATAGAAGTTGCGGTTCAGGTTGCGCGGACCGATTTGAGTGTGCTCATCACGGGGGAGTCCGGTGTGGGTAAGGAGCATTTTCCGAAGATTATACATGCTTATTCGGCCCGCAAGCACGGACCGTATTTTGCCGTCAACTGCGGCGCAATCCCGGAGGGAACGATTGATAGCGAGTTGTTCGGACATGAGAAAGGAGCGTTCACGGACGCCAAGAACGAGCATAAGGGTTATTTTGAGATAGCCGATGGCGGCACACTTTTCCTGGACGAAGTAGGTGAACTGCCGTTGCAGACGCAGGTGCGACTGCTGCGTGTATTAGAGACGGGCGAGTTCCTGCGCATGGGTTCAAGCACGGTGCGCAAGACGAATGTGCGCGTGGTGGCGGCGACGAACCTGAATATGCGTCAGGCTATTGACGACGGCCGGTTCCGCGAGGACCTCTATTATCGTCTTAATACCGTAGAGATACGTGTACCGGCCTTGCGCGAGAGAAAAGAAGATATACCATTGCTATTCCGCAAGTTCTCCGTTGATTTCTGCAACCGCTACCAGATGCCTCCTCTCTCGCTGAGCGAAGAGGCTACGCGACTGCTGCAGGAGTCCTACTGGAGGGGCAACATCCGTCAGTTGAAGAACATAGCCGAGCAGATAGCGGTCATCGAGATGGACCATCAGATAAGCGCGGACACGCTGCGTAAGTATCTGCCTACCGAAGAGAACCGTCAGGAGATTGTGCTGCGCAACCCGACACAGGAGACCGGAGGCAAAGACTATTCACATGAAATAGGTATTCTCTATAATATGGTGATGCAGAACCGCAAGGAGCTGCAGGAGCTGCGTGAGCAGATGAAGCAAACGCCTGTTAAGCCGGTGGAGGCTATTCCCGCCAATGAAGTGATCGACGCGGAGGCGGAGGTGGTAGGCAGTCTGCGCATTGAGGATGCCAATAAAGAGCAGATCAAGCGGGCATTGGAGAACTGCGAGGGTAACCGCAAAGAGGCGGCTGCACGGCTGGGTATCTCCGAGCGCACGCTCTACCGCAAGATAAAGGAGTATGGGTTGTAGTTGTTAGTTGTTAGTTGTTAGTTGTTAGTTGTTGGTTGTTAGCTATTAGTGATTAGAGTTTATAGATTCATATTATTTTTGATGGTGGCATGCGTGTCAAGCAGTTGTGCTGTCAGTTTTAAGATGAACGGCGCGAACATCAACTACCAGACCACGCACTCCATCTCCATTGCTGATTTTCCGAACAACGCAGCGATGGTCAATCCGACGTTGAGTGCCGCGCTCTCAGAAGGCATACGTGACTTGTACAGCCGTCAGACGCGTCTGCAGGTGTTATCCAAAGGCGGGGATCTGGAGTTGGAGGGAGAGATTGTCGGTTACGACCTTACGCAAGGTGCTATCTCGGCGGACAGTTATGCTGCGGAGAGCAAACTGACCATCCGCGTCAGCGTCCATTTCACGAATAATGTGTATCCGGAGGAGTCGTTTGAGAAGACCTACACGGCCTACCAGACGTTCGATTCCAGCCGTTTGCTCACGGATGTACAGGACGATCTCTGCAACGCCATGATTACCGAAATAGCAGAGAACATCTACAACGACACCGTGGCAAAATGGTAAAAAACGCCTAAATATTTGCACATATCAAAAAAAAGCAGTACCTTTGTCGCCGATTTCGGCGAAAGCAAAGGCCAAATCCCAATGACAAATAACAAATAATTCAATAATTATGTACATTTTTATTACTATTTTAATCGTTATCGCCGCTATATTGCTGACGCTGTTAGTGTTGGTCCAGAATAGCAAGGGCGGTGGTCTGGCAGCCGGTTTCGCGAGCGGCAATCAGGTTATGGGTGCTCCGCGCACGGCGGACTTCCTGGAGAAAGCCACATGGACTCTCATCGCCATCATCGTAGCTCTGAGCATTGCGGCAATTGGTTTCAACGCCGGCCGTCAGGCAGCTCCGGAAGATGAATCGGCAGTGGTAGTGGACGAAGCTCCGGCTCAAGAGCCTGCAGCTGAATTCCCGGTTGAGCAGCCGGCTGAGTAAAAAAAAACTTCAGTCACATCAACAAAGCAAAGCGACCCGCAGAAATGCAGGTCGCTTTACTTTTTGTAACCCTCGTGAATATCACGGGTTCGTGTTCATCGTTAACCTCCAATAGGCATACCGCCGCCTCCGCCTCCGTAAGGACTGTTATTTACGGAAACGACAATGGGTTGCAACAGGTTCTCGCCATGAAGGCTTGCTACTTCGCTGATGGGTTTAATATAGTTCTTTTTCATAATGCTCTAATCTCTTATCTTTAAACTTAAATCTTTAAACTTCACCTTCCCTGCCCTCCCCCGAAGGGAAGGGCCCGGGAAGACGTTCATTTATTTCACCAGACGTCCTGTTGCGTCATAGATTTTCTCGCCACGGAGGATGAACAGACGGCCATCGATAAGCATCTTCGTGCTACGCACGTCGTCTTGCACGTCATTGATGCCTGTAGCCACGTTGGTACCATTGGTGCCCAACATGATGTAGCGGCGACCCGGTGCAGGATTCGGATTAGTAATCGGTTTTACATCACCCATCTCGAGCCATGCGCGGTTAGCCAGCACTTGCAGACCGGTTTCTTTAGCCGACCAGAGCGCGTGATCACGGAAGAAGTAAATATCTTTCTCTGCCGCCTGCTCTGCTGTAAAGAGCTCACCATTGAAGGTGCCCTTCAATGCGCCAGTGTTGTCAGGCTCAGATACAGATGTTTCTCCATAGAAGAAGTCAATGCGATCGCCGTGTGCTTGGAATATGTACGGAACACCTGCCTCTAATTCGGAAACCTCAGCGAAAACAATCTTGCCGTAGGTTGCCTCTTTACCAACCAACTCATAGAAGGTTGCACCAATAGCAGCGCCGGCCGGTACATTATTCGGCAAGCAGATGGTACCCAATACACCATTGCCTATCATCTCCGTACGAGTATAATCCGGAGCCTCGTCAACAGTGAAGATAATCTTCGAGACACGCATCGGAGAAGTTCCAGACGCCGGAACGTTGTGGATTGTAACGTCACCTGCCTGAACGTACACCTTATACTCAACCTGGCTACCCGTTAAGGTTGCGAGTTCCATATCACGACCTGCATTATTAACATTCAACGTCATGGTGTGACCTTCGTTAGCAGCCCAGATGGACAAATAACCGCCCTTTGTGGTATGGATATGCAGGTTTGCACCCTGATATACTTTCTTGTCAGTGCTGTTACGGATTGCATAAGCGCCGTTGTTGCCTTCTATCTTATCCCAGTTCTCACCGAGCAGATAGTTAGCAATAACCAGACCATCCTCAGCTTCTGTCACGATAGGACCATTACCGTCAATAATGGTACCATCTTTCTTCTTTGTTACTAAAGTCCAATCCCATGTGGTATTCTCTGTTACGTCAACGAGCGTAGCGATTGCATGAGCCACATAGAAGTGAACGGTGTAAACTTTAGTATCAGAAAGATCTTCCGAAGTTACCGTTACAGTCGATACTGCCTCGTAGTTGGTAAACGAACCCTCGTTAAAGATAACCACGCTTGCATAACCGGCCATAGTAGCTGTTGCGGTCAGCGTCGGAACGGTCGTTGTGCCTTCCGGAAGGTCAACGCGATAGTTCAGCTCAGCCGGATCGAATGTCGGGTCAAGCGTACCTTCCGATACACTCAGTGCGCTCAACGTAGCGTCTGATGCATCGCGATAAGCCAGCGTTGCCTCGTCAGACTTGATAGAGCTGTCTTGGTGACCGGCAAGCGAGTTAGTAACGATTACATAGTACGTACCCTCCGTTGTGGTCGTCAGCATTGCTGTTGTTTGACCGGTAACTTCACTATTATCCGAAGCATCGTACCATTGATACGAGAGCGTACCACCATCGCTAACCTCAGCCTCAACCGTTGCGGTCAGGTTACCCGGACCGAAAGTATGATTGCTTGCAGGTTGCGTTGTAATCGTCGGCTTCTGGCACTTCGGAGCAGTAAAGGCAATGCTGGTAATTTCCACGTTCGATGTACCGCCGGTAATATACCAAGTTCCTGCGGTCAGGTTGAACTCAGAAACACCGGTCTTTGCGGTCTCATTGTCCGTGCCTGCTGCACCCTCTGTAACATAATAGGTCTTGTCATTATTTGTTGTTACGGTTAATGTAACAGGAACTGCTACATCAAAGCTAATACTGGAACTAGCCAGTTTAACTACAGTTGTACTCAGAGGTTGACAGTCACTACTCTTAACTTCAACATCCAGTCCTTCGAAGTGAGCAGTTTCATCTTTCACACCGAAGAAACGACCCTTGTTGAAATTCAGTGAGTAGCCAGCCTCACCGGCCATCTTCAACGCGGTACCACTCTCAATTACTTTCGTTTGTAAAATCTTAATATGACCTGCATTGGAAGAAACGTAGATATAGATTGTACGATTAGTAGCATTATTGAATTCAATCCACTCTGTTGTCTTCTGCTCATTGCCTGTTAATGTAATGGAAGCAAGATTTACAACATCCGTTGAACCCTCTACAACACCCTTAACCTCAATGGTGCGACTATTGCCATTAGAGTTATAGAGTTTCAATTGTACTTTAGTTTGGGTGGTAGTTGCATTGTAAGCGACAACACGTGTTAAATCTTTCACAGCATTTACGCCGCTTACAGTACCCGCAAAGGCTACGCAGTTATATTCTACTGATTCGATCTCCACCGTCGAAGCCGTTACTCCAGTGATGAAGTTGGTGTGGTTAACAGTAGAACCATCCAACAACTTAATAGCCGCAGGATCTTCGGAGATAGTAATTGTTGCATTATCCGAAGCCAAAGAGGTTGCCGGATGTCCTGTCTCCGTGTTGGTTACAACGCAATGATATACATACGAGCCTATTGCACTTACTGTCGGAGTATAAGTTGCAGCTGTAGCGCCGTCTATTTCATCCGAACCAAGATACCATTGATAACTCAGGTCGCCCGAACCGGTAGCCACTACTTCCAGTGCCGCGATAGTTGCGCCCTCATAGTAGTTATCACTTGCCGGTTGCGTTGTGATCGTCGGGGCTGCAGAAGGAGCCAATGCCTCCGTCAAGGTAACCGTATAATCGGTGTAGTCACCATCCTTATCCGTTACACGGTAGGTGTTGGCGCCCCATGCCCAAGCGGCTGTCGGAGCTGCGGTACCTGCACCATTCCAAACGATAGTCGGGGTAACGGTCATCGTACCGAGGTTTGTTCCGCTCGGCAGCGTAGCAGAAACGCTTGTGCTGCTTACTGCAACGTCCGTCGAGTTGAACTGAATAGCGGTAAGCACCGGGTTCATCGCACGCTTAACCTCTACTTGGTTAATACCAGCGTTCAGATATTTTTCCGTACCGCTCTTACGAGCCACATATAATTTATTTGAGCCTGCATAACTTGGCAGAGTGATCTTGTTGATACCAGCACTAACCTTAGTTGCTGCTCCAGTCTCATCGTGGGTATCAACAATCAAATCACCATCTGCGAAATCATCTCCGCTAATATTCGAATAGATTGTAAAACCATTACAATCGTTCACGGAACTTACGTTAATTTCCACAACGTCTCCTTCTTGGAAGTTCTTACCATCTTCCAATTGAACCATAAAGTATCTCTTTTGATCCAACTTATAGGAGCCGGATGTGTAAATATGTCCTGCTTTTTTATACAAACCGCTAAGGTTTTCAGCCTTAATATCCTGGTTAGTTGCATCAGCAATTGCCTTAATAATACTCAGACCATCCTTCGGAGCTTTGGTGAAGTTAACCGTATAAAGTTGCTCCGAAGCAGCGCCTGCCTCTACTACGGTAAAGGTAGCTGCGCCCGGAAGAGAAGAAACGGTTAATACTTCATCTCCCTTGAGATAAGAAGTAGCCTCTTTCAAAACCGGAGTAACGGTAATTGCATCGTACGAAGCTTTGTACGGCAGTACAATATTATATGTATATGTACCATCTGTATAGCCTACGTTCGTTGCAGCGCCCGTACCGATCTTATATGTCAAAGAAGTCAAGTCATAAGGCGATGCCTGTGCGGTATATTGTGCGGTCAATGTGACGTTCTTCGTCGGAGTGTAAGGACTGACAACAGAATTGTCTTCGTCGTCTTTCCAACCCTCGAAGTTCCAACCACTCTCAGGGGTAACTGCCGGCAAGGTCAATGCCGTTCCGGTCCAAGTCTCCTTCGCAGTTGCGCATGTACCATGTTCACCTGCATCGTAGGTTACTAACCAAGGAAGAGTAACAGACTGAACCGCCTCACCTACCATGATTTGCTTGTATACTACGGTTTTGGCTCCCGTTTGGATAAAGACGACTTCTTTCACTCCTGCGGAAGCAGCTAATGTATATACATTGCTTGTTAACGACGGAGTTGCAGCAGCAGAACCATTTACAGAAACCTTCAAACCTGCCGAACCATCAATATATCCAAACTTCACATTCAATTCCGTAGAAGCAGGAACAATAATTGTCACTTTTGATGTTGTCTTTTTGAACTTCAATCCCAAATACGGTTCATTTCGTCCACTTTGATCCTTCAAAGAATCAAGAGCATCTTTATCAACATAGCCGATATGTGCATTGTCCAAAGCAGTACCAATGTCATATTTCGTACCATGATCTAACACTAATTGTTCAATATTAATTGAACTCGAAGCCGTTGGAGCTGGAGAAATAGTTACGGTAATGGTATAATCTTTTTCTGCCGTACCATCCTCTGCGACACAGTGCACTGTGATCACGTTGCCGGAGATAGAAACCTCAGGATCTTCTGCATTTGGATCATTCTTGGTTGCCGTTACATCGCCAACAACCGGCATTGCTCCGTAGAACGGAAGAGTAATCGTGTATGCCGTTGTAGCAGGATCAAAGGTCTCATTCAACGTGCAACCTGCTACGCTCAATGCGCTCAGAGTTGCATCGCTACTTGCTGCGTGAGGTGCCCACTGAGCAACAAAGGTGATATCGCCTGTAATGGAAACAGGGAAGGTAATAGGATTGTCACTTCCGTCTTTCCATGTTAAATCGTCCGTTCCTTTGGTAAGTCCGGCAGGAGCACTGAAACTTGTACCACTTGCTATGGATTTAGTATAAACACCAGCGCTGTACGTCCAACCATCCGGGGTCTCCGCATACGAACCGCCATTCGGGTCAATCGTAACGGTGTAGTTGGTTACAGGAGCCGCTTCGTAGCCTATAGTAATAATAGCACGCATTTGGTTATCCCCACTTCCTGGGAACAGCATAACTATGTTGGAATTAGCATTTATTGACAACTCCGGAGAACTAACATAGGTTGTTTTTTTATCAGGGAATGTTACCGTCGATGATAACTGATTAGTTGCAGCCGCCAACGATGTAGCAAGCGTGCTTGCGCTTGTTGCATCCACGTCTACATATACACCTAACAAATCTATTGAATTACTACCATTAGATGTACCTTCCAGTTTAAAACTCTTAAGGGAATATCCCGAGTTCGCAGTAATAACCGCGTAACCGTAAGACTCATCACTTATCGTAACTTTTGTTTGTTGCGTTCTTAGTTTAACACCTTTATTCGCAGGGGAATAATCAGTAATATTTCCTCCTCCCTGACCTGCGATATGTGTTCCAAGAAGTGTAGAACCCGTCTTAACCATATCAGTGCCCGAAGATGCGCCTGTGGCGTTATACACTTCTGTAGTAACAGCTCCCCACACATTAGTTATCCCGAAGATAAGGACAGCGAGGAGGGTTAAAAATTTGTTGAATTTGCTTCTCATAAGCATTAAATTTTAATTGTGAATATTTATATTAATTTACCGTTTTTGCTAAGTAGAGTTTACAAAATCGCGGCAAAGGTACAAATATTTTCTCATATACGCAAGCGCGAGAGCGCGTGTGCGCAATTAATACCATATTTTCGTCAATTTTTACACGTGCGCGGCGGAGTTCGGAGAGGAAACGCCGAAAAGCGAACAGCCAGATGTAAAGGCGATATTCCGCACAGCGATGCCGGGGCATAGCGAGATGCGCGCAGGAATGACAGAGCCTCAGTTGGATTTTGGCGGGTAGCCCCGCAGGCTCCCTTAGTAGAGTAGTCTATTCCCTATGTAATAGGGATAGACCTACTAAGGAGCCGGGCCACCACTGCCAAACAGCGGTACAGAGACCGGACGGGGACGTCCGTAATGGTCGCGAGATGGTCGCGGGTCTAATAGCAATGAATCCGCATTCAATGCGGGGCTAATTAACAAAACCACTGACCAGGAGAACTTCCTGGCGCAGCGTGAAGCGCCGAACGGCAAAAAGAAGAAAACAGGAAAGAAAACATTTTGTCAAAGAAAAAAAACCAATAAAACCCCTCCGCCATGATAGCACTCGGCTTAGCCGCTATGCCAATGGCCTACGCGGCCGGAGCGTAGTCATCTAAGAGTGCGCTCGTGAGCGAGCTCCCAGCGCACCCATAGAAGCCTCCACTCCCCGTCCGGCTGAAAGCCGTCCTAAGAGCCTTATGCTATCCTTGCGTCGGCGATAAACCTAAAAAAAATTTTTTTATTGCTTCGCCTGCGGCGATTGCTTCGCGCAGAGCGCGAGTGAAGGAGTCCCTCTCAAAAGGAGGGGCTTTTTTTTGTAGTAAACCAAAAACGCGGCTGGGTCTGGTCGGTGTTACGCTGCCCGCTACATCCTCCTATTCGAAGCCAAAAGTCAATTGGCTTCTCCATGCTACGCTTCACTTCAAAAAATATTTTCGCAGCGGACGGGCGGGCGAGCTTACACGGAGACATACACCATGCCTAAGCGAGACGTCCGCGAGACTCCATGGCGCGAATGTAGAAAGAGCGCCGCGACGGGCTAATCCGCCTATGCCCGGAGAGAAAAAGAAAAAAGCCCACAATGGCTAATTCAATGATGCAGCAAGCTGCTAATGATGCGACAAGTCGCTAATGTTGCGCGATGCGCAATGCTAAAAAAAACACCCCGACTCATGCGAGCGGGGTGATTTTTTAGCTATTAGCAATTAGATGTTAGCTATTAGCTGTTAGAGGTTAGCTATTAGCTGTTAGAGGTTAGCTATTAATGATTACTCGTCTTCACCGTTGAGGGCAGCTTCGGCAGCCTCTCGTGCGGCCTGGATAGCAGCATACTCCTCGACATTATGCACCGTTATCTTCTGGAACTCACGCATACCGGTACCGGCAGGGATGAGGTTACCGCAGATAACGTTCTCTTTCATACCCTCGAGGTAATCCACTTTACCGCGTATAGCGGCTTCGTTGAGCACCTTGGTTGTCTCCTGGAAGGAGGCAGCGGACATGAAGGACTTGGTACCCAGCGCGGCGCGCGTGATACCCTGAAGAATCTGCTTAGCGGTAGCGCACTCCGCGTCACGCGCCTGGACAAGTTTCTTATCGCGGCGACGCAGGCTGGAGTTCTCGTCATGCAGACGACGTGCGGTAACGATCTGTCCCTCGTGGAGCACTTCGCTGTCACCGGCATTGGTAACAACTTTGCGTCCCCAGATACGGTCGTTCTCCTCGAGGAAGTCCATCTTATCGACTACATCTCCCTCCAAGAAACGGGTATCACCCGGTTCGAGAATCTCTACCTTACGCATCATCTGGCGCACGATAATCTCGAAGTGCTTATCGTTGATTTCCACACCCTGCATACGGTAAACAGCCTGTGCTTCGTTGACGATATAATCCTGTACGGCGGTCGGACCCTGGATAGCCAGGATGTCCTCCGGCGTGATAGCACCATCAGAGAGCGCTACACCGGCGCGTACATAATCGCCCTCCTGCACAAGGATCTGCTTGGACAGCGGGATGAGGTATGCTTTCTGCTCACCCAGTTTGCTGGTGATGAAGAGTTCGCGGTTACCACGTTTGATCTTACCGAACGAAACCTCGCCGTCGATCTCCGCCACAACAGCAGGGTTAGACGGGTTACGAGCCTCGAAGAGCTCTGTGATACGCGGCAGACCGGAGGTGATATCACCCCCACGGTTGGTAGCGCGGGCCATAGAGAAGAGTGTGTCTCCGACCTTGACAGCAGCGCCTTCGGTGTAGATAAGGCTTGCTTTAACCGGCAGGTTATAGGTGCGGAGGATATTGCCATCCTTGTCCACGATATGCGCCTGCGGCATCTTGGTCTTATCCTTGGTATCGGTGATAGAAACCTCTTTCTTACCTGTTTGCTCATCGACCTCGGTCTTGGAGGTAACGCCCTCGATGACATCCTCATAACGGATGAAACCGTCCTGCTCGATGATAAGCGGGGTCTTATACGGGTCCCACTCGCAGACCACGGTACCCTTCTCGTATTTCTGTCCCGGCGTAACAAAGAGTTTCGCAGCATAGGGGATATCGAAATTAGAGAGGATAACGCCCGTCTTCTCATCCTTGAGGGTCATGGCGTTCTGACGGCTGACGATAATGGTCTCTCCGGCAGCGGTAGTGATAGTACGGAGATCTTCGATCTCAACGATACCGTCACGAGTCAGTTCATAGGTACCCTGTGCAGCAGCTCCACCCGCCAAACCACCGGAGTGGAACGTACGGAGTGTCAACTGCGTACCCGGTTCACCGATAGCCTGTGCGGCGATAACGCCGACCGCCTCACCTTTCTGCACCATCTTACGCGATGCGAGGTTACGTCCGTAGCACTTCGCGCAGACACCATGCTTGGATTCGCAGGTGAGAACGGAACGGATCTCTACCTCTTCGATGCCGGCAGCCTCGATAGCCTCGCACGCCGCTTCTCGTATCTCTTCTCCGGCCGCTACGATGAGCTTGCCGTCGTTATCGAGGATATCATGTACGGAGACACGACCGAGGATACGGAGTGTCAAGGAAGCGATGGTATGACCGTTGGCGTCCTTGATAGCGCGAGCCGTCAGACCACGGAGCGTACCACAGTCCTCCTCATTGATGATGACATCGTGCGATACATCGACCAGACGACGGGTCAGATAACCAGCGTCGGCCGTCTTCAGCGCGGTATCGGCCAGACCCTTACGAGCACCGTGTGTGGAGATGAAGTACTCCAGCACAGACATACCCTCTTTGAAGTTCGCCAAGACAGGGTTCTCGATATCGGGACGTGTATCGGTAGCACCCGCCTTCATCGGCTTGGCCATGATACCACGGATACCCGCCAACTGCTTGATCTGCTGCTGGTTACCACGGGCACCGGAGTCCATCATCATATAAACAGAGTTGAATCCCTGGTCGGCATTCTTCATATGATCCATCAGGATGGTGGTCATCTCGCCGTCAATCTGCTTCCATGTATCGACAGTCTGGCGGTAACGCTGGTCATCGGAAACCTCACCTTCGTTATACAACTCGGTAATCTGGTCCACGATGCCGTTACCTTTCTCGATGAGAGATTTCTTCTCCTCCGGGATAAGGATATCATTGAGGTTGAAGCTCAGACCGCCACGGAAAGCGCGGTAGTAACCGAGGTCCTTGATATCATCGAGGAACTGTGCAGCGCGTGCTACGCCACAGGTCTTGATGACCTTGGAGATGATGCTCTTGACCGCACCTTTCTTCATGAGCGTGTTCTGGAAGCCGATTTCCTCGGGCACGTACTGATTGACGATCACGCGACCCGGGGTGGTCTCGATGATATGCTTAACGGGCTTGCCGTCCACGATATCGTTGACGCGCACCTTGATCAGGGCGTGGATATCCACAGCTCCTTCGTTAAGCGCGATGATAGCCTCTTCCTCGGAATAGAAAGTGAGTCCTTCGCCCTTTACGCCTGCGCGTTCCTTTGTGATATAATACAGACCGAGAATCATATCCTGCGACGGTACGGTAATCGGGTTACCGTTAGCGGGGTCAAGGATATTATGCGAGCCGAGCATGAGCAGCTGTGCCTCGAGTATAGCCTCGTTGCTGAGCGGCAAGTGCACGGCCATCTGGTCACCATCGAAGTCGGCGTTGAAACCGGCACAGGAGAGCGGATGGAGCTGTATAGCCTTACCCTCGATCATCTTCGGCTGGAAGGCGAGGATACCGTGACGGTGAAGGGTCGGTGCACGGTTGAGGAGAACGGGATGTCCTTCCATTACGTGCTCGAGAATCTCATAGATAACCGGTTCGCGGCGATCGATGATTTTCTTCGCAGACTTAACCGTTTTGACGATACCGCGCTCGATGAGCTTGCGGATGATGAACGGCTTATACAGCTCGGCTGCCATCTCTTTAGGCAGACCGCACTCGTGCATTTTGAGTTCCGGACCAACGACGATAACCGAACGCGCGGAGTAATCGACACGCTTACCGAGCAAGTTCTGACGGAAACGTCCCTGCTTACCCTTGAGCGAGTCAGAGAGGGACTTGAGCGGTCGGTTAGCCTCGGATTTCATAGCCGTGGTCTTACGGCTATTATCGAAGAGGGAGTCCACAGCCTCCTGAAGCATACGCTTCTCGTTGCGGAGGATGACATCCGGGGCCTTGATCTCGACGAGTCGTTTGAGACGGTTGTTACGGATGATGACACGACGATAGAGGTCGTTGAGGTCGGACGTAGCGAAACGTCCACCATCGAGCGGCACGAGAGGACGCAACTCAGGCGGTGTAACAGGTATAGCCTGGAGAATCATCCACTCGGGACGGTTCTTTCCTTTGGACGCGCGGAAAGCCTCTACAATCTGCAGACGCTTCAACGCCTCCTGACGGCGCTGTACGGAAGAAGATTTATCTGCCGTAGCACGCAGTTCATACGAGAGTTGGTCCAGATCGATAGCTGCCAGGAGGTCATAGATAGCCTCCGCACCCATCTTAACAATCACCTTATTAGGATCGGTATCCTCGAGCAGGTCATTTCCCTCCGGGAGGAGGTTCATCACCTGTATGTACTGATCCTCGTCGAGGAGCATCCGGTCCTCGATAGGAATACGGTTCTTATCGGTATCGTGCTTCTCGCCAATCTCCTGGCCCTCGAGAGCTCCGGCACGTACTACGAGGTATTTCTCATAGTAGATCACGGAGTCGAGTTTCTTGGTGGGTATACCGAGCAGGGCTGACATTTTCGAAGGCAGGGAGCGCAGATACCATATATGCGCAACGGGCACCACCAGTTTGATGTGTCCCATGCGCTCACGACGCACTTTTTTCTCGGTCACCTCGACGCCACAACGCTCGCAGACGATACCTTTGTAACGGATACGTTTGTATTTACCGCAGTGGCACTCATAATCCTTGGTAGGACCGAAAATGCGCTCGCAGAACAGACCATCGCGCTCAGGTTTATAAGTACGATAGTTGATAGTTTCCGGTTTGAGCACCTCGCCGGACGAGATTTGCATAATCTCATCGGGAGAAGCCAGACCAATAGAAATCTTGGTGAAACCGGTTTTCTTATTTTCTTGTTTAAAAGCCATAATTGTCCTCCAATCTTATTCCATGTTGATACTGAGTGCGAGACCTTGCAGTTCGTGCAGTAGCACGTTAAGCGACTCGGGTAATCCGGGTGTCGGGAAGTTCTCACCTTTGACGATAGCCTCATAGGTACGAGCACGTCCTGTGACATCATCGGACTTGATGGTAAGGATTTCCTGGAGCACGTGTGCAGCACCGTGTGCCTCGAGTGCCCAAACCTCCATCTCACCGAAACGCTGACCACCGAACTGCGCCTTACCTCCGAGCGGCTGCTGGGTAATAAGGCTGTACGGTCCGATCGAACGTGCGTGCATCTTATCATCGACCATGTGACCGAGTTTCATGAAGTAGGTCACTCCGACGGTAGCCATCTGGTCAAACGGTTCACCCGTTTCTCCGTCATACAACTGGGTTTTACCAGCTCGCGGGAGACCGGCTTTGTCGGTCCACTCGTCAAGCTGCTCCATCGTACAACCATCGAAGATAGGCGTGGAGAACTTAACTCCCAGTTCCTGCCCGGCCCAACCGAGAACAGCCTCGAAAATCTGACCGATATTCATACGTGAAGGCACACCCATCGGGTTGAGCACAATATCTACCGGCGTACCGTCCGCAAGGAACGGCATGTCCTCTACGCGGACAATCTTCGACACGATACCTTTGTTACCGTGACGACCGGCCATCTTATCACCTACGCGGATCTTACGGCGCTTCGCCACATAGACTTTCGCCATCTGGATAATACCGTTGGGCAGTTCATCGCCGATAGTGAGGTTGAATTTCTCGCGCTTGAGCGCTGCGTCCATCTCCTTATATTTGGCGATATAATTCATGATGCAGCGGGATACCAGTTCGTTCTTATGCTCGTCCGAAGTCCAGTTCTCCAGCAGGACGGAGAAGAAGTCAATCTCTTTAAGACGCTCTTTGGAGAAATGCTGTCCTTTGGACACCAGCTCGGTACCGAGGATATCTTTCACAGACAGAGCCTGTTTGCCGTTGAGAATATTATAGAGTTTGTCGATCAGGAGCTCGCGCAGGCTCTCGGCTTTCGCTTTGAACTCAACGTCCATCTTCTGCAGGGTCTCTTTGTCGTCCATCTTCTGCTTGCGGTCCTTATTGGCCTTGGCATAGAGTTTCTTATCAATGATAACACCATCGAGAGACGGGCTGCACTTGAGCGAAGCATCCTTCACATCGCCTGCTTTGTCGCCGAAGATAGCCTTGAGCAGTTTCTCCTCGGGACTCGGGTCGGTCTCGCCCTTCGGCGTAATCTTACCGATGAGGATATCTCCCGGCTGGACGTATGCGCCGATACGAATGATACCGTTCTCGTCGAGGTCTTTGGTAGCCTCTTCGGAAACGTTCGGTATATCGGCTGTGAACTCCTCCATACCACGCTTGGTGTCGCGCACCTCGAGCAGCTGCTCAACGACGTGAACGGAAGTGTACATATCTTCGCGAACGATACGCTCGCTGAGGACGATAGCATCCTCGTAGTTATATCCTTTCCAAGGAATATACGCCACCTTGAGGTTCTTACCGAGCGCCAGTTCACCGGCCTGGGTAGCATAACCCTCGGTGAGTATCTGGCCTTTCTCCACATGGTCGCCCTTGCGAACGAGCGGATGGAGGTCGATGGTGGTGTTCTGGTTCGTTTTCTCGAACTTAGGCAGACGGTATTCTTTCTCCGCGGGTTCGAAAGAGATGAACTCTTCCTCTTCCGAGCGGATGTACTTTACGCGAATGATATCAGCGTCCACATAGGTCACCTCGCCGTCAGCTTCTGCGACGATCTGCGTACGGCTGTCGGTAACGAGCTGCTGCTCAATACCGGTACCTACGATAGGCGCCTCGGAAGTGATCAGAGGTACCGCCTGGCGCATCATGTTCGATCCCATCAAGGCACGGTGGGCATCATCGTGCTCAAGGAACGGAATGAGCGCAGCAGCAACCGACGCTATCTGGCACGGCGCGACATCCATGAGGTTCACCTCCGACGGAGCCACCACAGGGAAATCAGCGCCCAGACGGGTCTTGACCTTCGAGCGGATGAAACTACCGTCCTCCCGGAGCGGAGCGTTACCCTGCGCTACGACCTGCTTCTCCTCATCCTCTGCGGACAAGTAAACGACGTGGTCGTTATCGAGGTCCACGATGCTGTCATGTACCTGGCGATACGGCGTCTCGATAAAACCGAGGTCGTTGATTTTCGCATAGATACACATCGAGGAGATAAGACCGATGTTCGGTCCTTCCGGCGTCTCGATAGGACAGAGACGACCGTAGTGTGTGTAGTGAACGTCTCGCACCTCGAATCCGGCACGGTCACGGCTCAGACCACCAGGACCAAGGGCCGACATACGACGCTTGTGGGTGATCTCCGCCAACGGGTTCTGCTGGTCCATGAACTGGCTCAGCGCGTTGGTACCGAAATAGGAGTTGATGATAGACGAGATCGACTTCGCATTAATCAGGTCGGTCGGAGTGAAGACTTCGTTGTCACGTACATTCATGCGCTCACGCACCGTACGAGCCATACGAGCCAGACCGATACCGAACTGGTTGAAGAGCTGCTCACCTACCGTGCGGACACGACGGTTGCTCAAGTGGTCGATATCATCCACCTCGGCGTTGCTGTTGATGAGCATGACGAGGTACTTGATAATCTCAATCATATCCTCCTTGGTCAGGACACGTGTGTCCTCCGGAATGGACATGTTCAGCTTGCGGTTGATGCGGTAACGTCCCACCTCGCCGAGGTCATAACGCTTCTGGGAGAAGAACAGGTTCTGAATCATCTCGCGTGCGGTAGCATCATCAGCCGGCTCGGCGTTACGCAACTGGCGGTAGATATACAGCACCGCCTCTTTCTCCGTCTTCGCCGGGTCTTTCTGCAGGGTGTTGAAGATAATCGAGAAATCGTTCTCACGCTCCTGATCTTTGTGCAGCAATACAGACTTGGAGCCCGACTCCAGGATGATATCAATCACCTCAGGCGTCAGTTCCGCCTCACGCTCCACTACAATCTGGTTACGCTCGATGGACGATACCTCGCCGGTATCCTCGTCCACGAAATCCTCGATTGTCGGCTTCATCACATATCCGGCCAACTTGCGGCCGATGCAAGCCTCCAGCGCCTCACGGTTCACTTTTACCTCTTCCGCCAAATCGAAGCAGTTCAGGATGTCCTTGTCGGACTCGAAGCCGATGGCGCGAAGGAGTGTCGTTACAGGCAGTTTCTTCTTGCGGTCGATGTAAGCGTACATCACCTTGTTGATATCGGTAGCGAACTCGATCCACGAACCGCGGAACGGAATGATACGCGCCGAATACAATTTTGTACCGTTACTGTGCATCGAAGTGCCGAAGAACACACCCGGCGAACGATGCAGCTGGCTTACGATAACGCGCTCGGCACCGTTGATAACGAATGTACCTTTCGGCGTCATGTAAGGAATAGTGCCAAGGTAAACATCGGAAACGACGGTGTCGAAATCCTCATGATCGGGGTCCTCGCAACTCAAACGCAGTTTCGCTTTCAAAGGCACGCTGTAGGTTAGACCGCGCTTGATACACTCTTCAATGGTGTAACGGGGACGGTCAACCGAATAATCCAAAAATGCCAACGTGAAACTGTTGCGGGTATCCTGAATGGGGAAGTTCTCCGAGAATACCTTAAAGAGTCCCTCTTTACGACGCTGCTCCGGAGTGGAATCCATCTGCAGGAAATCATGGAAGGACTTCAACTGAATCTCCAGAAAGTCAGGATAGGGCATATGCTTTTGCATACGACTGAAATTGACTCTCTGCTGTTTTTTTGTTGTAGCCATTATTTTTGATGGTTGAAATTGGTTTAACAGAATTAAACTGTTGGTAATGAATAATTTAGAGCTAAATCGATGGGTTGATATTTTATGTTATTTTAATCTTATCCCCTGAATAATTACCAAATTTTTCAGTTTTTTAAACATTCTGTCCTATTGAGCGAAAAAGGTTTAGACCCCCATTATGCACGGGGATCTAAACCTATTCCACTCGATTAGAGTGGGTGGTCAATGGGGTATTACTTGAGTTCTACCTCAGCACCTACCTCTTCGAGAGCTTTCTTCAGGGCCTCAGCGGTAGCTTTGTCAACACCCTCCTTAACGTTAGCAGGAGCAGCGTCTACGATATCCTTAGCCTCTTTCAGACCGAGACCGGTTTGCTCTTTAACGGCCTTAACCACCTGGAGCTTGTTAGCGCCGGCGCTCTTGAGAACTACGTCGAACGAGGTTTTCTCCTCAGCAGCCTCAGCAGCAGCGCCGCCGGCAGCAGGAGCAGCAACAGCTACAGCAGCAGCTGCGGGCTCGATTCCGTACTCCTCTTTGAGGATAGTAGCGAGTTCATTTACTTCCTTAACAGTAAGGTTAACTAATGTTTCAGCAATAACTTTAAGATCTGCCATGATCGTATAAATTTTAAATGTTTATTGATTCAATTACTTTAATAAGGTGTGCATTATGCACGTTTCTCCAGTGTCTGGAGTACACCATGGATGGTGTTTTGTCCGCTCTGAAGTGCAGAAACGACGTTCTTCGCAGGCGATTGCAGCAATGCAACCAATTCTGCAATAAGTTCGTTCTTGGACTTGATAGCGCACAGGAACTCGAGATTCTGCTTGCCTACGTAAACAGTCTCTTCTACGTAAGCAGCTTTGAGTTGTGGCTTAGCCTCTCCGGTCTTGTCGCCTTTGGTAAACTCTTTGATAAGTTTAGCCGGTGCGTTACCGGTATTGCTGAGCATAAGTGCGGTATTCCCCTTGAGAGCGCCGAAGATCTCTGCCTCTACGCCTTTTTTCTCAAGCGCTTTCTGAAGCAGCGTATTCTTAGCCACCAGGAGTTTGATGTCTTGTTTGAAGCACGCACGACGCAGGTCGCTGGTCTTGGCTGCATCCAAGCCCTCGATATTAACGAGGTAGAAATGCGAGAACTCACCCAGTTGTGCGCCTAAGGCCTCAATGACGAGATTTTTATCTTCCTTTTTCATACTTGTCTGTTGTTTTTAGAGATTAAAGCGATTTGGTATCGATCTTAATACCCTGACTCATTGTACTGGAAAGATAAACGCTCTTGATGTACTCGCCTTTCGATACAGCCGGTTTCAAGTGTTTGATAGTCTCGATGAATGCCAGAGCATTCTCTGCGATTTTCTCTGCGCTGAAACTTACTTTACCGATAGAGGTGTGTACAATACCGAACTTGTCAACCTTGAAGTCAATCTTACCGCCCTTGACCTCTTTAACAGCTTTCGCTACATCCATGGTAACGGTACCGCTTTTGGGGTTCGGCATCAATCCACGAGGACCGAGTACGCGACCGAGGGCACCAATTTTACCCATGATCTGAGGTTGGGTGATGATGACGTCAATATCCGTCCAACCACCTTTGATCTTTTCAATATACTCATCCAGACCTACATAGTCAGCACCTGCCTCTTTGGCAGCAGCCTCCTGGTCCGGCATACAGAGTGCAAGAACGCGGACTACTTTACCGGTTCCGTTAGGAAGAGCGACTACGCCGCGAACCATCTGGTTAGCTTTACGAGGGTCAACGCCCAAGCGTACGTCGATATCTACAGAAGCATCGAACTTAGTGGTAGTGATCTCTTTAACGAGCGCAGCTGCCTCTTCGATGGTGTAGAGCTTACCTGCTTCAATCTTCTCAGCAGCAAGCTTCTGTTTTTTTGTCAGTTTTGCCATAATTGTTGATGTTGATTGAAGAGTTATTACTTAACGGTGATACCCATGCTACGAGCCGTACCTTTGACCATTTTGAGCGCAGACTCAACGGTGAAGCAGTTCAGATCCGCCATCTTGTCCTCAGCAATCTTACGAGCCTGCTCCTCGGTGATTGTAGCCACTTTGGTACGGTTCGGCTGATCGCTTCCGCTCTTCACCTTAGCTGCCTCGAGGAGCTGGATAGCTACAGGAGGAGTCTTAACGATGAAGTCAAACGACTTGTCCGCATAAACGGTAATGATTACAGGCAGCACTTTACCTGCCTTGTCCTGTGTTCTGGCATTGAACTGTTTGCAAAACTCCATGATGTTCACACCCTTCGAACCCAAAGCCGGGCCTACCGGAGGTGCAGGGTTGGCTGCGCCACCCTTGATTTGGAGCTTGATAAAACCAGCAATTTCTTTAGCCATAGTTTTACGTTGTTAATAGTTTTTGGCATTCAAACGAGCTACTGTATTTCACTCTCTGCCTGTTGTTAATAATTTTGAAACTACCGAGTAGTAACTAACGACCTGTAACGGAGTCTCCTACTCTTTCTCTACCTGATTGAAGCCCAACTCCAGCGGAGTCTGACGATCGAAGATAGTAACCACCACTTTGAGTTTGTGCTTATCCTGACTAACCTCCTGAACTGCACCTTTGAATCCGCTGAACGGACCATCTACCACTTTGACGCTCTCGCCCACAAGGAAAGTGATTTCACTTGCAGCCCGTGTCTCCGATTCGCTTGCGATGCCAACCAGTTTGTTAACCTCTTCCTGCGAAACGGGTTCGGGTTTGGACGAAGTCTTGCCGCCGCTTAAGAAACCCAGCACATTCGGGATGTTGCGCAACAGAGGGAAGCTCTCGTCGCACAAGTAACACTCGACCAGCACGTAACCGGGAAGCAGATTGCGCTCCTTCTCCGTACGTTTGCCGTTCTTGAGAGTTACTACTTTTTCTTTAGGAATCAACACTTGCGACACGTACTCCTGAAACAAGGAACTGGTAACAAGGGCGGAATTGATATATTCCTCCACTTTACCCTCCTTGCCGGAGATAGCACGCATCACATACCATTGTTTTTTGTTCTCAGCCATGCTTTAATGTTTAATGTTGAATGTTGAACGTTTAAAGATTAAAACAGACCATAAACGAATGTCATGATAGACTCAAAGCACCAGTCCATAAGCCATACTATCAGTGCCAGTATAATGGAAGCTATCAATACTATCACTGCACTTTGCGCCAGCTCCTTACGGGTTGGCCAACTAACTTTGTGAACCAGTTCGTTGTACGATTCTTTGATGTTTTCTACAATCTTCATATATAGTAGATTTTTTTATTATTCTCTTTTCTTTATGCTCACGCCAACAATCCGACCTTAGCATGCGCCAAAGCCAGAATGGAAGCTATGTTTTGTAACAGATAGTTGAGGGTTGTAATCGGGTTGAAGGCTTTCAACTTTCTATTTTCAACTTTCAACTATTTTAGCACGGAAGGCAGGAATCGAACCCACATTAACGGTTTTGGAGACCGCTCTCCTACCATTGGAGGACTTCCGTAAAAATGCAGAGGCTCGATGCCTCGTGCATTTTTCCGGGACTCTTGGCTTCGGCGAGTTGCGAATGCAAGCATTCACTCGCCTAGCGCAAGAGGTCCGTAAAGTGATTGATTATTAGTCAATCAGTTTGGTAATCTGACCGGAACCTACGGTACGTCCACCCTCACGGATAGCGAAACGCAGACCCTCAGAGCAAGCTACCGGATAGATCAACTTAACGGTGATCTCCAGGTTGTCGCCCGGCATTACCATCTCAGTTCCTTCCGGCAGAGTGATCTCACCGGTAACGTCCATCGTACGGATGTAGAACTGCGGACGATAGTGGTTGTGGAACGGAGTGTGACGGCCACCTTCCTCTTTCTTCAGGATATAAACGGAAGCCTTGAACTCGCTGTACGGTTTAACCATACCCGGGTGAGTCAATACCATACCACGTTTAACCTCATCTTTGTCGATACCACGGAGGAGCAGACCTACGTTATCACCAGCCTCACCTTGATCCAGCAGTTTGCGGAACATTTCAACGCCGGTTACAACGCTCTTCTTGCCCTCTGCGCCGAGACCGATCAGCTGAACCTCGTCACCTACTTTGATGACACCGGTCTCGATACGACCAGTTGCAACAGTACCACGACCGGTGATGGAGAATACATCCTCAACCGGCATCAGGAACGGTTTATCAACGGCACGTACAGGCAGCTGGATCCAGTTGTCGCAAGCATCCATCAACTCCATTACCTTCTCCTCCCACTCAGGAACACCGTTCAGCGCACCCAGTGCAGAACCGCGGATAACAGGAGTGTTGTCGCCATCGAAATCATAGAAGTTCAACAGCTCACGCATCTCCATCTCAACGAGGTCAAGCATCTCAGGATCGTCAACCATATCGCACTTGTTCATAAATACAACCAGGCGCGGTACGTTTACTTGGCGAGCCAACAGAATGTGCTCGCGGGTCTGAGGCATAGGACCATCAGTTGCAGCTACTACGATGATAGCACCATCCATCTGGGCAGCACCGGTAACCATGTTCTTTACATAGTCAGCGTGCCCCGGGCAGTCTACGTGTGCGTAGTGGCGGTTAGCAGTTTGATACTCAACGTGAGCGGTGTTGATTGTGATACCACGCTCTTTCTCCTCGGGAGCGTTATCGATTGAATCGAAAGAACGCTGCTCCGAAAGACCCTTCTTTGCCAATACGGTGGTAATCGCTGCGGTCAGAGTCGTTTTTCCGTGGTCAACGTGACCGATGGTACCGATGTTTACGTGCGGTTTCGAACGGTCAAATTTTTCTTTTGCCATAGTAATTCTTTAATTTTTATTAACGTTAATAAACAAATAAAATTGTTTTGTTGCTTTTTAACTTAAAAAAGGCCGGCCAATGTAGACCGTTGACCTGCCTTTAATGCGCCATAGCGCAAGAGCTGCTTCCGAGAGTTGAACTCGGGACCTCATCCTTACCAAGGATGCGCTCTACCACTGAGCTAAAGCAGCATTTCCTTTTATTAAGGAGAGGTAGGTCTCTCTTGAGCGGAAAACGGGACTCAAACCCGCGACCCCCAGCTTGGAAGGCTAGTGCTCTATCGACTGAGCTATTTCCGCAAATCGGATATGCTCCAAGCAATCCAATTTGCGGGAGTCTTTGCATCGTCGAGTTGCGAAAGCGAGCTTTCACTCTTCTCGCTAAAGACTTCCGCGTTGTGTGGGTGCGGATGGATTCGAACCACCGAAGTCGAAGACAGCAGATTTACAGTCTGCCCCATTTGGCCACTCTGGAACACACCCAATTTCAAAGAACATTTGTCATTTGACATTTTCTTGGAGCCTCTAGTCGGACTCGAACCAACGACCGCTGGATTACAAATCTAGTGCTCTACCAACTGAGCTATAGAGGCGCGCTTGAGTTTTAACTTGCACAACTGCGCGCTCTGCGCTTGTGTAGTGCCACGTTTAACTCTACGCTTTTCGGTCTGCGAACGCTTTGCTGGTTCACATTCCGAGGAAAGGTAAAGTACCGTTCCGACGAAAAAGCGTGCAAAGGTACGGCTTTTTTTTGAATTGGCAAAATATTTTTCAAAAAAAATGCATTTTTACTGATTTTTCTTGTTTTTGCCATCTTTAGTTTGCGTTGCACGGGGGTGTGTCGCCATATATACGCGTTTGATTTGCTCAAACGTCGTATGCGTATAGACCTGCGTAGTGCTCAGCGATGCATGCCCCAGCAGCTCCTGTATCGTCCGGATATCCGCTCCGTTATCCAGCATCGTTGTCGCAAACGTATGACGCAACACGTGAGGAGAGTGTTTCTTCAGCGTGCTCACTTCTCCCATGCGCGCGCGCACAATCTTATATAAGGTGCTTTTCGTCAACCTGGGGAAGAACGCATCATTTTCAGATTTTCTCATTTCCACATTTACCATTTCGTCATTTCGCCTTTGGATATATTCTTTGATCTGCTCCACGAGGGAGGGTCCGATAGGTACCACCCGCTCCTTGCGGCGTTTACCGAAAACGCGAATCTGCCCCTGAGTCAGGTCTATATCCGCGTCCTGCAGATTCAGCAACTCCGCCTGACGCATGCCCGTTTGGTACAGCATCTCGATAATCAGACACTTTCGCATACTCTCGTAGTCCTCCGCCCAATTATCTTGCGCCGTCACGGTCTCCATCTCCTCAGGACGGAAAAAGACCGGTAGCGGTTTGTCCGCCTTGGGCGGCACTATGCGCGCTGTGATATCACGCTTCACGCGCCCTTGACGCAACGCCCATTTATAAAAAGACCGTAATGCCGACAATTTGCGCTTCACCGATCGGGGTGACTGATGCTGATTCTCCAGCAGATTGAGCATCCATTCCTTCACATCCGTCTCGTCCACCCTCGCCGGATCATATGCGGTCATTGGCACACCTAAGAACAAACAGAAATCCCGCAGATCATCGTGATACGCGTCCACGGTGCGCTGCGAGTATTTCCGCTCAATAGCAATATAATCGAGAAAATGCTGAATCACTTGATCTCTTTTCCCGTCTGTTCTTTGGTCTCGAAGGGGAAGAGACCGAAGAGCTCGGCATCGATATGGTCCGTCACCCAACGAAAATCTTCAGGCCGCTCGCCGAACTTGATATGATCGCCTTCTACAATCAGCAACTTACCCTTGTACTCCTTGATCCAGTTCTCGTACTTATCGTTCAAGCCCTGCAGATAATCGATTTTGATAGACTGCTCATAACCGCGGCCGCGCTTCTGAATCTGCGCAACCAAGGTCGGTATCGATGCCCGTACATAAATAAGCAGATCCGGCATCTTCACCAGCGACATCATCAGGTCAAACAAATCCTGATAATTATCAAAATCCCGGTCAGACATAAAACCCTGTTCATGCAGGTTCGGCGCAAAAATACGCGCGTCCTCGTAGATCGTGCGGTCCTGAATGATATACTTATCCTCCTTGCCGATTTCCACTACGTCTTTGAAACGCTTGTTGAGGAAATAAACCTGCAGATTGAATGACCAACGCGCCATGTCTGCATAGAAATCCGACAAGTACGGATTATACTCCACGCTCTCAAAACGTGGTTCCCAGCCGTAATGCTTGGCTAGCATGTTTGTCAGGGTTGTCTTGCCGCACCCGATGTTTCCTGCTACTGCTATATGCATATCTTTCGATTTAAAATTGCTAATTGTCTGATTTATGATTTTGTCCAGTTATGCTCGCTGAATAAGCCGAACAACTCGCCATCTACGCGATCGATAACCTTACGGAAGTCCGCGGGGTTATTCTCAAAATCCATCTCGTCGGATTCAATCACCAGCACACGACCTTCGTATTTATGGAAGATAAAGTCCTCGTATTTCTCATTCAGGTCCTTGAGATAATCAATCTGCATCGACTGCTCATAATCCCTGCCGCGCTTCTGAATCTGCGCAATGAGCGCCGGAACGGACTTACGAAGATAAATCATCATATCCGGCATTTTCATCTGCGATTTCATCAGATCGAACAACTCCATAAACGTCGTATAATCGCGTTCACTCAAATCCCCACGTTCGTAGTTATTACGCACAAACACATACACGCCCTCAAAAATACTACGATCCTGCACAATCGTGTGTTGCGCCTGCTGCACAACCAGCATATCTTTGAATCGCTCCTTGAGAAAATACGTCTCCAGGCAAAATGCCCAGCGCTTGATGTCGCCGTAGTAATCTTCCAGATACGGATTGAAACTCACACTCTCAAAGCGCGGCTCCCACCCGTAGTACTTCGCTAACATCTTGGTCAGCGTAGTCTTTCCTGCTCCGATATTTCCTGCAATGGCGATATACATTCGTTTAACGGACCTCCATGCCGGTAATGGTATATGTCTTGTCTCCGCGTATAATCAGCACCTGACCGTCACGCAGCACCTTCTGTGCCGCCGTACTCGGATCGGCATTCACGTTTACTACGGGCAACAGGTCCTCCAGGTCTATATTAATTTCCGGGAGGTTAACTTTTCTACCTGTGAAAATCTTTAATTCTCCGGCCTTTAGAGATATTGAACCAGATGCTGTGCCGCCATTGAAGTAATCGAACCATGTACCCGAGGGCAGTGCGGCACTTTGGTCGGCAGACGGATCATAATTTGCTACCACAAATACATCATTACCCCATTGTACAGACCGCACTTTAGATCTGGAGGCAAGCGAAACGGCGGTCGGGTCACCGGCAAACACTTCCGGCATGATACGTGTACGCAAATGGATAGCTTGTGCACATTTCTTGTAAGCCTCAACGCGACTCGCTTCGCTGAAATAACCGAGTTCCTCCGGACGAGGTTTCTTGTTACAACGATACGCCGTATTGTATGTAGTCGGATGATCTATGTCATTATTGATTGAGTAGTCGTAACCAATTTCCTCAAATTGCCAAATCATATGCGAGCCATCCAGCATTGCATTCATTACTACATTTTCCGGCACGCGACCGATGCGGGTAGCCAAATCTGTTTTTATAGCACCACTGCCGTATTCCTTACTCTTGTATTGCATACGCTCTTCATCATGGCTCTCGCAATACGTTACAAAACCATCTTTGTTGCTATCATAAAACGCGTCTGTGTGACCGTCAGGATCCGGTTCCAGCCACCCCATCGCAGTTTGAAGATATGCATACGAGTTATTTGCCCAGCACAACATGCCTTTGTCAATCAACTGCGGACGATCGTAGTCCATACTGCTCCCCCAGTGCTCCAAGATAAAATACGCGTCAGGACTGGCAGCCTGAACTCCTTTTTCATAATAGTCTTTAATATTTGTTACCGCATTGTAACTCGGACCGCAAAGACCATGACTTAAGTCCATACGATATCCGTCCACTTTGTATTCCGTCAGCCAGTATTTAAGCGCACGGATGAACATTTGATGAGCAGGCGGGAAATCATGATTCCAGTCCTCATACACATTATCCCCATGAGGAGGATTTACATTAAACCATGGGTTTTGAGCTAAGTCTGTTCCTGACGGATAAAGTTTGTTCATTGGGTTGTTGCCGGTAGCATGATTGAATACCATATCCATAATAACGGCTATGCCGCGACTATGACAATCATCCACGAACTCCTTAAACTGCTTCGGAGTAGCATAAGCCTTGTCCAATGCAAAGTACAAACATGGAGAATAACCCCAGTTGTAATTTCCGTCAAACTCACATATTGGCATTAACTCAATAGCATTTACACCCAACTGCTGAATATAATCCAAACGATTACGAACGCCTTGCAATGTACGAGCCGGTGTATAATCATACACCCATAATTCATAAATCACAAGATTATCTCTATTGGGACGCTTAAAATTGAGCGTAGCGCTTGACCACATATAAGGATCTTTGTTTGTCTGTAAAACAGACACAAAACTACCGTCCGCTTTCTCAGGATATGCCTTTAAAGAAGGATCATTCCATCTAGGCTCCCACTGATCATCCCAGGTCAGCACTTTCTCTGAATAAAGATCGCATATGCGTTTTACCACACCATCAGGACGCATTACTACATACTGGAATGCATACTCCTGTTTCGGAACCAGGTTTGATAACTCAATCCAGAAATACGCACTATCTGTAGCTTGTTTGAGTTGATACTCATTGCTAATCTCCCAATTATTGAAGTCACCCACAACAAACACATGTTTTGCCGGTGCCGTCTTGCTGGCGGCGTAGGTACAAAGCGTTGCTTTAGTCGGATCTGTATTATAATAAATACCATTCACAATGCCCTTGGGTCTTGCTTGCTTGATTGGAGCAGAAGCTACATAAGTAGACATAGAAGCAGTACTCGTTTTCGTTCCAAGAGTTCCAACCAGTTCAAATGTATTGGTGCCCGATGTATTCAAGGTGATGGTATGAGTCAACTCTTTGCCTGTTACTGTTTTTACGACTGTTCCGTTATGCTTTAATGCCAATGTTGCGGATTCCGTTGCATTACCTTTGATGGTAAGAGATGTGCCTTGCGACACAAGAGCCTCCAATGTATTGGAGAAAGCCACAGCCAAACCGGGCTCTACCACATCAATAATGATATCTTCTCCACCTTCGCCACGACCAGACTTACCGTTTTCAACTCCATTCGTAAACAACACTAAAATCTTAGTAATCGTCTCACTTTCAGGCACACCGTAGAAAGTATATAGATTTGGGATAGTCAACACCCAATTAGATCCCGATTTAGTCATTTTAGTCTTTGTCGACTTAGACGGCCATGGCGCCAATTGGTATTCCCAGGTCGGCTTACCTCCCGTCGTCTTATTATTCACCTGAACACAGGAATAAAGATAACATTCCGTCGCACCTACCATACCCTTGTCTCCCTCATTCGGATTAAAGGTAAGCGTCACTTGGCCTTTATAACCCTGTTGGATAATCGCCGGATCAGTGGTCACTTGCGCCATGGTGCTCATCGCCATCAAGCATAGAATTAAGGAAAAGAGCTTTTTCATATGATTAGAATTTTTATTATTTTTCGGGTATTAACATAATGACGCTGCAAATTTACTACAAAAATTTGAATTAAACAAGAATTTAAGCGGAAAAAAATTAAATTCATTTATTTTTTCTTTGCTAAAGACTTGGTTGTCTGCACGAACGTGTGAATGTAAATTAATAAGAAAAAGGAGCGTCTCCGCTCCTCTTTCTCTTATGTGTTCGTGATTTTTACTTCACTTCTTGTCCCATGACGGTGTAGATATGCTCACCGCGGAGAATCAGCACTTGACCATTATGAACAACTTTCACTGCCTTGGCAGATGCGTCGATATCTTCAATACCTTCGCCCTGCTCCGGGAAATCTACACTCACCTGAACATCGCCCCATTCGCTGAGCTTCAAGTGGAAGGTGTACACACCGGCTTTCTCTACGTGAATCTTGCAATTGGACTCTTCTTTCCAAGAGAAATCCCAGTCAGTATGATTATCCGGTGTCATTGTTCCTGTATTGCCGTACCACGTTGTTTCTGTGCCTAATTTCTTCACAATCTTGAAGCCATAATCACGACCTTCGTCCATCAAGTTGGCCTTGATTGGTCCATTGGCGAAAGATATCATACCATCCAGCCAACTGGTCATATCGCCGGCAAGGAACCACTCTTCTGTCGGAGCAACATACTCGCCCCAGTAACCCGGGCTATACTTATTCGGCTCGCCCCAATCAGTAATTGTATAAAGCAACGACGGATCAATCTTCAGCATGTCCGAATGGTTCCACATAACATCAGGATTCATATCCACTACCGGCA